>TARA_R110002110_G_scaffold386133_3_pt1 | contig 17434 bp, 16 predicted proteins | sample TARA_R110002110 | Tara Oceans TARA_R110002110 (sample SAMEA4397330) | marine metagenome | biome: Polar Biome; feature: [SRF] surface water layer (ENVO:00010504); material: water (ENVO:00002006), including particulate matter (ENVO:01000060) such as... | depth 5 m
TCACTCGATTGTAAATAAGCCATTTTTATCTTTTATATTCAATGACTTATTTCCTCTATATTTGACAATACCATGAAAAATACCATGCTGAAAAAATTCTTGTAAAAATATTTATTTTGAGCGGACGAATGCACCATTTTACGGCTGCATATCTGCAGATATCTCCCAAATCCAGTTTCATTGCCGAGGCTTCTAACCTCGCGTTCGCAGAAAACATCTTCAAGTAACTATAGCTCCTACCATTACTCTGAAAGCTGGCTTTCGAGAAATTCCCTTACCATTGCTAAATCAACAACGAAACCTCCCAACATTTTTCCCAGTGGCGCCGAGCCATCAAACAAGGGGTTGTCATTCGGCGAACGCAGCCACTGATCACTTCGCTCCTTATCGGGAAAAAGAATCTGTAACGCTTCATAGATTCCCAGGATATAACTGGCCCTCTCCAGTAAGTCCCGGGACAGTTTTGCTTTGGCAGGTTGCTTTTTCCAATTGTAGAAGGTTTTTTCATTGCTTAACCCCAGCAGAGTCATTTGCTCTTGCCCGCTGAGATGCCACAGCCCAAAAATATTAAATATCGCCGGCAGCAAGGAGGCCGGCTCGATTGAGTAAGGTTGTAATAGCTTCTCGAATTCAGCTTTCATTTCCGTTCTTTAGGACTGTAATATTACAGAGCCAGCACTTTCTCATACTGTACTGTTACAGTCAATTGTGTCTATGACTGACCTTTGACAACAATTCACTTGTAATTACGGATAAACTCCGTAATAATTTTACTAATTACGGAAATATTCCGTACCCGAATTTGGAGGTCGCCATGTCCAAAATTTTACGTTATGAAATGCAGTGGGACGAAGAAACCTACGCGCTGGCAGAGCGAGCTGCACGTGCGTCTGGCCTAACCAGCATCAAGGCCTATGTCACTCAACTGGTGAAGCAACATGCGCCCGAGGTATTAGAAGCCTACAGCAGTATCCAACTGACTAACGCGCAGTTTGATGCCTTTTGTGAGGCTTGTGACAACCCGCCAGCACCAACGGACAAACTCCGTAAGGCGGCACAAGCGCTTGACCAAGAAGGCTTCGTGCTGAATGCCAACCCCTGAGTTTTTGCCACTGGATCCTAGGGAGATCAATGTCAAATCATTTGATTGCGGCAAGGATGCCATTAACATCTATCTTCGTCGCTACGCGGTAAAGAATATGTCATTGAACCTCAATCGGACCTTTGTTCTGCCCTATACATCCAGAGAAAGCCCAGAGAAATCTCATGTGGCCGCTTATTACACCTTGGCCCATCAGACCTTGGTTCGTGAAGAGCTGCCTGACCCATCCAAACTGCCGCGCTACCCTGTTCCAGTGATCCTGCTTGCTCAACTTGGAATCGACCGACGGTTTCACCGGCAAGGCCTGGGGGCAAAAACGCTGGTTCACGCACTTAGACACGCCTATCAGGTTGCCAGCAATCCAAATGGCATACCTGCTCTGGGCATCGTTCTAGACGTTCTCGATCAGAATGCGCTGGCCTTCTACCGATCCTTTGACTTTTTCTTATCTTTAACAGACAACCCCATGAAGCTATTCGTGCCCATGGCATCATTGGAGACACTATAAGTACATCGCTGCATCCGTCCATGGAACAACATCATGTCTAATCACCATCCACCCAAAGAGAAGCTCCGCGACAGCGGAAATAAGTTTGGTGATATCTCCACTATCGATGCAAGATTGACTGAGCTTGAGCAGGAAAAACAGCAGCTCATGGCTCTCAGGGAAGAACTGCAAAGATCCAAGCCCCCTACCCCCGCTTCAGACTCACTCTCTCCGGAACAAAAAATTGCGATTTTCAGAATGCTGTTTCGCGGGCGCACCGATATTTTTGCCAATCGCTGGCAAAACCAACAAGGACGAAGTGGCTATTCCGTAGCCTGTAACAACGAGTGGGTTCAGGGCATCTGCAACAAACCGAGGATCAAATGTCTTGACTGCGCTCACCGCAAGTTTAGCCAGTTAAACGATCAGGTCATCTATCGCCACTTAGCGGGACAACAGATTGTGGGTCTGTATCCATTGCTCCACGACAATACCTGTTATTTGCTGGCCGCCGATTTCGATAAAGGAAGCTGGCAAGAAGAAGTGAAAGCGATGTCCCGAGCCTGCAAGGAATTCGGTGTGCCCCATGCCATAGAAATTTCACGCTCGGGAAATGGCGCCCACCTATGGATATTTTTCGATGAAAAGATTTCTGCAAACGAAGCGCGCTTACTTGGCTTTGGGCTCCTTGATAAAGCGATGGAGATTTTCCCTAACCTATCTTTCGATTCCTATGACAGACTGTTTCCCAATCAGGACATTCTGCCTGAAGGAGGATTCGGCAACTTGATCGCATTACCGTTACAGCGCGAGGCCAGACTCGCAGGCAATAGTTCGTTCGTGGATTCAGAATTAAATGTCATTGACGACCAATGGCAGCACCTCGCACAGATAAAGCAACTTTCCCGCGGGAGGCTAAGCAAGCTACTTTCACAGCTCTCCTCCAATGCCAGCCTGATTGCTGAGCAGGGCGTTACCGACAACCGCCCCCCCTGGGAGATAACAGCCAAACCCGAGCCACTGATTCTGGAAAACCCACCTCAACAGATAACGATAACGCTCGCCAACCACATCTATTTCGAGATAAAGGCGCTGCCAAACGCCCTCTCAGCAAGATTAAGGCGATTAGCCAGTTTTTCGAATCCGGTTTTCTTTAAAACACAGGCGCTTCGATTTTCTACACACGGCATCCCGCGATTCATTTCTTGCGCACGTATTGAGCAGGGCTATTTAGCATTGCCACGCGGATGCCTGGATGCTGCCCTCGAGTTAATGCAGGAGAACAAGATCAACGTAACAATCGATGACAAGCGTGAGTTGGGAACAAAAATTTCCGCGACAAAGCCTCTGCTAACTTTGAAGAAAAATCAGCAGGCCGCCGTTAAAGAAATGAGCAAACACGACGCAGGAATACTACATGCGCCTACCGCGTTTGGGAAAACAGTGGCCGCAATTGGAATGATTGCCAAACGCAGAGTCAACACGCTTATTCTGGTACACAGCCGTCAACTACTGGATCAATGGCAGGAAAGACTACGCTCGTTCTGGCCGAATATTGAGGTCGGCGTTATCGGTGGCGGAAAGAAAACGCCCACCGGTATCATTGATGTGGCGACATATCAAAGCCTGATTAACAAGAGAGACAATACCATTTCTCCCATTGTTCAGGGCTACGGGCATGTGATCGTTGATGAATGTCACCACGTATCCGCGCCGCGTTTTGAAATGGTATTGAACGAAGTTCGAGCCAAATATGTGCTCGGCCTTACTGCTACTCCAGAAAGACAGGACGGACACCAGAAAATCATTTTTATGGCTGCCGGCCCTATCCGCCACAAAGTAAAAAAATCAGGCGACGAAAAGTTCGAGCAGGAGATTCAAATACACCAGCTTTATGATACACCACCACAGCATCTTACCCAACCTGAAGATCGACCAAAAATTACAGATGCCTATCGATGGATAATGGAAAATGAAAAGCGAACACCACTAATTGTGTCAGATGTGATCAGGAGTGTTCGCGCAGGCAGGCACCCAATCGTCCTCACTGAAAGGCGCGAACACGCGGAGATGATTAACAACCTTCTCAAGGAAAGCGGTATTGATTCCGTCATATTGAAAGGTGCAATGAAAGCCTCTGAACGCAAACGTGTTGACGAACATTTGCATTCGGCACAAGTTATTGTCGCTACAGGAAAGTACGTAGGCGAGGGTTTTGACCTGCCCAGGCTGGACACTCTGTTTCTCGCTATGCCCATCGCGTGGAAAGGCTTGCTGGCGCAGTATGCGGGCAGGATTCACCGGGAATCAGATGGTAAAGTACGCGTGACGATTCACGACTATGTCGACTGCGGCCTCCCCATGCTCCAGCGCATGTTCAATAAGCGCGAGAAAAGCTATAAGACAATGGGCTATACGGTCCACTTCGCTAGCGAATCAACCAGCTTCCCCGTAGCAGAGCAAATTGACGCTGTACTGGTATAGCAGGTTTCCAAATCGCTCCTGAGCACACTCAGCTCAAATGCTCCAATACCATGCCAGCATCAATGTGTCTCTCATGGTATCGCCGCTGTCTGCCTTGCTACCCACACTCAATACCATGAGAAACACCATTGATGATGCAGATTATATTATCAATTAGAGTTATTTTGTTTTTATATTTCAATGAGTTAAAAAAATCCTTCACTCCCACTCTATTATCAATAAGCCTTTTTTATCTTTTATTTTCAATGACTTATTTTCCTTCTAATCGGTAATACCATGAAAAATACCATGCTCAGAAATTTCTTCAAAAAATGTTTTTAAGTGCGCCACTTGTAAAGATCGCAAGCCAAACAAGCTTGAAAACAGTTCGAACAATTCAGAGGAGTATCCCTTTCCCTGTCCTATAGAGCAAGACGCTCTGCTTTCTGGCACCTACATTTTCGAGTTACTCTCAAACTGTTCAAATACGCTGGAGACCCGCTCTACCCTTCTCTCATTCAGCAGAATCAATTTAGTTTGGCAAAAAGTCGGCTTCCATTACCTGGCCGGTAAAGGCAATTTTCATCGATAAAGACTGCTTCGTTTCACTTTGGATGATGCGCAAGACGTAAAATCCATCTCCAACTTCGACGACTTCAATGTCATCTGGTTTAACCGATTTCCACCTATCCTCCAGCTTCCCCACCGGATAGCGAAAATCCTTAAAGGTCATTTGTTGTACCGTTTTATGGGCAATCTGCACGGCAGTGTCATCGTTAATCGCGCCGTGATCGCTGTGTGCCATCACCAGACCGGTGGATGTAATCAGCGTGATCAAAAGCAGTGTACGTAGAAATAGTTTCATGATGTTCTCCTATTGGGTTTTAAGGTTTTATACCGATAATTTGAAATTGTCCGTTGAGGATGAGTTGAATAGCGACGGGGTTATTGCTGGCATTTTTCCAATACCAACCGTGTGAACCGTTGAAAGGTGCCGTAAAGCTGCCCTTCATGGTATCCAGTGTGGCGATGGCATAACTTTCAAAATAGCCCGTGGTGTCACCCTCAGGCTCGCCGTGGAGATCAACATAAAGTGAACCGCCATCGGTCATCCATTCATAGGTCACTTTGTCATATTGCTCCATCTTCAATTTATACTCGATACCTTTGTTCGCGGGCACGGTGATTTCGATCACCTGTTGTGACGCTGTACTTTCTGGCATTGATTCGGAATCAACAGGTGATGCCTCGGCAGATTGAGCCAATACCGTCAGGCCGAGACGCTGACCGATGCCGGTGGGGTCGATATTGTATTCCGCAGGCAGAATAAAGGTCAGTAAAGCAACCGCTGCCAGAACTAGCGCCGCCAGGGAGGCTTTAATCAGGGTGCTTAGGTTAATAACACTGTGTTCCATGGTATTTCTCGTCATGTCTAAAGTACGGCAAAGCCGGTAAGTTGATAGCCCATCAACATCAAACCAGCGCTCATCAACAAGGTATTGGTGAGTGTGGCAAAGCGTTCATAGGACGGAAGTCGTCGCCAGAAATTAATCGCAATCAGGATAAAGGCCAGAGCAGCAAATTGCCCGAGCTCCACGCCGATATTGAACGCCAGCAGATTGGTCAGCAGCCCATCTTCGGGAAGCTGAAACTCTTGCAGTTTGGTGGCCAGGCCAAAGCCGTGGAATAAACCGAAGATCAGCACCGCCCAGCGGGTATTCGGTTGCCACCCCAGGAGTCGCTTGAAGCCACCCAGGTTATCGAACCCTTTATAGACCACCGATAAGCCGATGATGGCGTCAATCAGGTGAGCATTAACCTGTATGTTGCCGAGCACACCCCATAACAGCGTAATGCTATGGCCTATGGTAAACATGGTCACATATAGCAGGACATCCCGGCTTCGATATAGAAAAAAGATGACGCCCAGCAGAAACAGCAAGTGGTCGTAACCTGTCAGCATATGTTTGGCACCGATGTACAGGAAAGGAATAAACTGCACACCCGTGTTCTGCTCCAAAAAACTACGGGTACTGTCATCCACACCGTGGGCAAAGGCCGTGGCGGAAACCAAGGCCAGTAGAAATAGCAGCCCTGAGCGGATGACAAATATAAGCCCTAAACGGCGGACAAACTGCTTACTCCGCATGGGCAGACTCTTTCGCCATAGGAGAATCATTGTGATGCAATAGCCGATACAGTGCCGGTATAACGAATAGCGTTAGAAGGGTGGAGGAAATTACCCCGCCGATGACAACGGTAGCCAGTGGCCGCTGCACCTCGGAACCGATTCCCGTATTCAGTGCCATGGGAACAAAGCCCAGGGAAGCGACAAGCGCGGTGGTAAGCACCGGACGCAAACGTGTTAAGGCACCCTCGGTAATAGCCTGATCCAAAGGCAATTTATCTTTGATCAATTCCTGGATAAACGACACCATCACCAGTCCATTGAGAATAGCGATACCCGACAGTGCGATAAACCCCACAGCAGCGGAGATGGAGAATGGAATATCTCGCAGCATCAAGGCGGCAACACCACCAGTCAGCGCCAGGGGCACGCCGGAAAAGATAATCATGGCATCTTTGAAAGATCCCAGTGCCAGCACCAACAAGCCAACGATCATGAGCAGCGTGACCGGCACCACAATCGACAGCCGCTGTGAGGCTGACTGCAATTTCTGATAGGTGCCGCCATACTCCACCCAGTAACCCGCAGGCAGTTCTACCGAGTTGTTGATGGCACCCTGAATATCCGCCACAAAACTTCCCAGGTCACGGTCCCGCACGTTGGCGGTAACCACAACCCGGCGCTTGCCGTTTTCACGGTTAACCTGATTGACCCCTTCTAGGCTCTCCAGTGTCGCCAGCTCCTGTAATGGAACGCTCATGCCATTGGGTAGATGGATGGGTAGACGGAGTATGGCATCCACATCATTGCGCAGGGACTCAGCGAGTCGCACCACAATGTCCGCACGCCGGTCACCCTCATAAAACTTGCCAGCCACACGCCCACCAAAGGCCGTCGCCAGTTGCTCCTGTACCTCCATTTTACTGACACCATACTGGGCCAGCTTATCCAGCGTCGGCACAATCACCAGCATCGGCAGGCCCGTGGTCTGTTCCACTTGCACATCGGCAATACCCTCAACAGTGCCTATCGCACCTTCGATGGCATCACCCAGTGCCGCCAGAGTTTCCAAGTCATCACCAAACACCTTGATGGCCAGCTCAGCCCGCACACCGGACAACAATTCGTTAAAGCGCATTTGAATCGGCTGCAAAAATTCGTAGCGGTTGCCGGGGATATCGCTGACCAATGCGTCCAGCTCAGCCACCACCTGGTTTTTTGTCTTACTCGGGTCGGGCCACTGGTCGCGGGGTTTCAGAATAATAAAGTTATCCGCCACGCTAGGGGGCACTGCATCGGTGGCGACATCCGCCGTACCGATTTTGGCGAAGACCCGCTCAACTTCCGGCAGGGCTTTAATGCGTTCTTCCAGCGTCTTCTGCATGGCGATTGCCTGGCTCAGGGAGGTTCCCGGAATACGCAGGGCGTGCATGGCGATATCGCCCTCATCCAGATTGGGAGCAAATTCACTGCCCAGGCGTGTCGCACCCAAACCACTGATGATCACCAACAGCGTGGCGAGCCCAACAACCAGCCCACGATGTTTGAGCACCGAAGCCAATGCAGGTCGATACAACGCTAGCGCACCACCAATAATGACATTGTGTTTTTCCTGCACCGGTTTTTTAAACAGCAGCGCAATCGTGGCGGGAACAAAGGTGACGGACAACACCATGGCACTGAGCAGGGCTATCACCACGGTGATGGCCATGGGGTGAAACATTTTGCCCTCGGTGCCTTCCAGGGCAAAAATCGGCAGGTAGACGGCAGTGATAATAAAGACGCCAAACAACGCCGGCCGAATCACTTCCTTAGTGGCATCAAACACAATTTCGAGACGTTCACGAACCGCCAGCACTTGTCCGTTGATACTGGACTGACTTAATCGCCGCAGGCAGTTTTCAACAATGATAATGGCGCCATCGACTAGCAAACCAAAATCCAGGGCACCCAGACTCATCAGGTTGGCACTGACCCGCGTCTGCACCATACCGGTGATGGTCATCAGCATGGCGAAGGGGATCACCAGCGCGGTCAGGAACGCCGCACGGATATTGCCCAGCAACAGGAACAAAATGACGATAACCAGCAGCGCCCCTTCGGCCAGGTTGGTCTGCACGGTGGTCAGGGTTTTATCCACCAGTTTGGTCCGGTCGTAAACCGCCGTCGCCACCACCCCTTCCGGCAGATTCTCATTGATCTCTTTCAGCTTTTCAGCGGCGCCATTGGCAACGGTGCGACTGTTTTCGCCAATCAGCATAAACACCGTACTCATGACCACTTCACGCCCGTTCTGGGTTGCAGCGCCGGTACGTAACCCTTTCCCTTCACTGACCTCTGCCACATCGGCGACTCTGACTGTGGCACCATCCTGAGTGGTCAGGGGAATCTGGCCGATATCGTCGATGACTTCTGCCTGTCCGGGGATTCGCATCAACCACTGGGCGCCGTTGCGCTCGATAAACCCGGCACCCTGGTTGGTGTTATTGGCGTTGATCGATGCGACGACATCGGCCTGGGTTAAACCAAACGCCAACAGGCGCGCCGGATCAAAGGCAACCAGAATCTCACGCTCATAGCCACCTATCGGATTGACTTCCACCACACCGTGCACCCGCATCAGTTGCGGGCGAATAATCCAGTCATGCACCGCGCGAAGATCCATGGGCGTAATGGGCCTGCCCTCTTCGTTGGTAGCACCGGGTTCGGCATCTACCGTGAACATAAAGATTTCACCGAGGCCGGTGGCGATGGGTCCCATTTCTGGCTCCAGTCCACTCGGCAGTTTGGAGCGGGCAGCGGAAAGGCGCTCATTAACCAGCTGGCGGGCAAAATAGATATCGGTGTCATCACTAAAAATAGCGACCACCTGCGACAGCCCGTAACGGGAGACCGAACGGGTGTGTGCTAATCCGGGCAACCCCGCTAGCGAGGTTTCCAGTGGGTAGGAAATGCGCTGCTCCACTTCCAGGGGGGTAAAGCCCGGCGCTTCGGTGTTGATCATTACCTGTACATTGGTGATGTCGGGTACAGCATCAATGGGTAGCCTGGTGAAATTCCAGGCACCTAGTGCTGCCAGCGCCAGAACCAGCAGGATCACGACACCACTGCGGTGTATGGAAAACCGTAAAATCTTGTCCAGCATGGGGTGCTCCTAGTGGTCGTGTGAGGCGCCGGATTTTTCGATATCGGCTTTGATGATGTAGCTGTTCTCCGTCACGTATTCTGTGCCTGGCTCCAATCCACTCAACACTTCCACCCAGAGCCCCGCCTCACGGCCCAGCTCCAGCATCCGCACTTCATATTCCTCCCCGACCTTGGCGTAGACGACAGTGAAATCGCGGAAACTCTGCAAGCCACTGCGTTTTACCGCCAGCGGAACCTCAAAGGTGTCGACTTCGATATCGCCGCTGACAAACAGCCCGGCACTCAACTGCCCATCGGCATTATTAATTTCGGCCAGGAATAGCCGTGCCTGATCACTGCGCAAAGCTGCTCTCGATCCACTGACAATACTTCTCAGCGGCGCATCAACGCCGTTAATGGATAGGGTTACCGGAGCTTTGGTTTTGACTTTATTACTGTCTGCCGGATAGACGGCCAATTCGGCCAGCAGGGTATCGGTATTGGCTATTTCCAATAATGTGCGCCCGGCGGATTGCTCACCGGCACTGGCGAATTGCTCGCTGACCACACCGGCCATGGGTGCCTGGATCTGATAGGTTTTCAGGCTCTCATTGCTTTCCACCGTAATCAGTACCTGGCCCTTGCTAACCGACTCTCCCAAGCCGACGTGCATCTGTTTGATCACACCGTCAAAGCGGGCCTGAATCTGCCGTTTGGCACTTGGGGGGTAAACCAGCTTGCCATAAACCCTGATGGTCTGATGCAGAGTGGCACTGCCAGCGGTTTCTGTGGCAATACCCATGGCTTCAGCAACGCCGTCACCGATGAGCGTGCGCCCTTCAAAGTTGTCGTAATCCCAACGATAGGTTTTACCCTGGTATTGCGCGATAAGGGTGACAATAAATGAGTGTGGCTCGTAGATGACCGTATCCCCGCGCAGGTAGCCCCCTTCGGCTCTAAAGCGGATATCGTCAACGACATTGCCCAGCCGTGTCAGCTTGACCTGAAGGTCCACCGCATCGGGTGATACCGGTTCACCTTCATCACTTACCCAAACACGAAATTCCGGCGGTACGCCGGTTTCGAAAATAGCCAGCTCCACCGCAAAATCGCCATCGCGCAACATCCGACCCCGGTGCGGGCCTTTTTCGGGCTCAGCTTCCTGAGCCCCCGGCTCTGAGACAGCGGCGGCGATTGAGGGCAAAAACATGGCGCCCAGTACTACCTGGCACGCCAGGAAAAATCGTAGAGCATAGCGATTCATAATGGCTTCTCTCACGGTATGGGCGTCCTTAGAATGTCAGCGTGGTGCCGGTGAGGCGCTGAAGTTCGATATGTTGTAAATGGATCGCTTCAAAGGCACTTAACAGATCCTGTTGCGCACCCAGTTTTTGGTTCAGAAGGTTGATCCACTGCTGATAACCCAGCTTGCCGGTTTCATAAGCATGCGTGGCCTGTGCGTGGGCCGTGTTCAAGGGGGGGATAACTCGCTGTTGCAGCGTCTCTATTACATGATGGCTGTGTTTAATTTCCTGGAGCAGGACATAAAGCTGCGTGTCCAACTGGCGTCGCAGCGCTTCGGATTCACTGGCAAATTCAGCCTGCCTGGCCTGAAGGCTTCTGATTTTTCCAGTGCTACTGCGATCCTTACCGAACGGCACAGAAACACCGGCCACCATGCCGAAATCATCGCTAGCCTCAAAACGCCGAACACCCACCGAAAACTGCCACTGCGGCTTGGCTTCAATTCTGGCGAGCTCTATTTCTGATTCTGCAATACGCTGCTGGGTCGCCAGCAATGCCAATGTGGGGTTTTGTTTCAGTTGATCAAATTGCTGTTCAACACTGCCCAGTGTTGGAAGGGTAAGAAGCTCACCCACTATTCGAAAGTCGTTACGCTCACCACCCCATTGCGCGCGCAACTGGTAACGCGTTGACATCAGCACGTGCTGCAGGTCTTCGGCCTCTAATTCCCTTTGCGCCATTTCCACCTCTGCCTGGAGATGTTCGAATACTGGGCTTTTACCGGCCTCGACACGTTTTTTGAGTGCAGCGACGGTATTTTGGGCCTGTTGTTGCGCCTGTCGTGCCAGTGTTAAACGCTGTTCGTCGACCAGTGCCTGAATAAATAACCGGGCAGTCTGAGCAGACAGATCAAGCGCCTTGATCTGTCGCTGGGTCTCCACCTGAGTGGCGCTAACCTGTGCCGCCTGAATCCGTTGATCGATTCGTGCGCCTTGCATTACCCAACTAATGGATAACGTGGACTGAGCGCTATCAAAGCCGTTGTAATCACCATCGCCGCCAAAATCTTCAATGGTTAAGCCGATGCTGGGACGCTGCCCCACGCTGACTTGTTCAACTACGCCTTGATACGCTTCGCGTTGGTGGTGAAACGTACCCAACTGTGGATGCTGATCCAAAGTGAGTCGCACCGCTTTTTCCAATGACAACAGGGTGGGTTCAGACTCACTCTGTGCGTGGACAGCTGAAACCGTTAGGCACGTCGCAGCGAGAACGACCAAAGACAACCCAAATGGCCTAATAAACCGATTAGCAATCGGTATTTTTTGCAAACTGAAAGAGCGCAGAATCATTCATCAGCCTTTTAAATTTAAAAAACTAGTGGGAAAATATCGCTTCGATCAGATGGTGCAAGACGTCAACCCCGGCGAATGACAGGGTCGTTGTTAGCATCATGATCAACAGGCAGTGTGCCCAGGGGAACGATCTAAGTTTTTGCGGTACCACCAAAGCTCTAACCCGTACATCAACGTCGTCGGCAATAAAATTGTTTATGCTGGCTGCATTCACATTAGCCCCAGCGAAGCGCCAAATTTTGGCCGCGTTAACCAGGGTTTGGGCGATATCGAAGACACCGTAGGATTGACTGACGTGTGCATCAGCCAATTGTTCCGTGGCTAGCGAGAACAGCCGATTTAATCGTTGTGTTATTGGCTTCGGATAAAGCGATGCCAATAGCGCAAAAAACAATTTTTTTCGGGTATCTTTTTGCTCGATATGCGCGCGCTCGTGGGCAAGAATAATATCCAGTTCTGCCTCGGTGACCTTACCAATAAGCCCGGTTGTCACGTAGCACCTGGGATTTAACAGACCTGCGACAAATGCTACCGGAGTGCGAGATTCAAGCACAATAATGTCCCGCCCAACTTTCCACTGTCTGGAATCGCTCTGAACTCGACTACCGGGACTTTCCTTCGAAAGGCGCGTCAGTAAATCCAGCGCATTCAAGTGGCGAGCCGCACCTAGCCCGTTCCGAATGAACACATACGCAGTACCCAGCAAAAACAGGAACAGTGCCGCTCCGTGCCAGCTATCGAGGTAAAAAACGTACGGATGATGCCAGTGCGCCAGCGGGGTCAGCCACAGCGCACTTTCTAATTGAATCATCGAGGGTAAAAAAATGAATAGACAAAGAATACTTGTTACCCAAGGTGTAACCACAAACAGCCACAACAATTTTTTTTGGGTGCCGGCTAAAAACAGCGTGATATAGCGAGCCATTAACGGCCAGATCAAGGCAAGCAATACTGCTGACGCCAACAGCTCCATCAGCGCAATGCTCAGCAGATTGAAAACAATTGCCCACTCATTAATGAGCATCGCTGTCTTCCTGACTGCGCAATTGCCGCTGCTGTTGAATCAGCTTTTCCAGTTGAGACAACTTGTCATCATCCAACCCTGCCGAGAAGGAAGAAAAAGCGGCTATCAAATGGTCTTCGCCTTCACTGATAAAATCGCTGGTAACATCTTGGATCAGATGAGCGATGAGTTCTTCCCTGCCGACCTTAGCGCGATAATAGTAGGCATGCCCCTGCTTCTGACGCGTGAGCAGATCTTTTTTGAACAGTCTGTCCAGAGTGCTCTGTATGGTATTGAGTGTGCCACCTCGGCGCTTGGTTAATGCCGCATGAGCCTGTTTGGCATCAGCCTCTGTCGCCTCCCACAAGTACTGCAGAACGCGTTTTTCTAATTCACCCAATATCACAATATAGCTTTCCTACTTGTTTACCGGGGCTTATACTAGCACAAAAAAACCGATGAGCAATCGGTTTTTGTGTTGAGGAGCAAACAATGGGAATGGGCTGGCTGGTAACTAAATATTTAACGACCGCATTTGTGGTCGTGCTGGTTTCAGAAATCGCGAAACGCAGTGATAAGCTGGGCGCACTGATCGCCGCTTTGCCCGTGGTCACCATTCTTGCGCTTATCTGGCTTCAGGTCGAAACCGGCTCCGCTGAGAAAGTTTCCAACCACGCTTGGTACACATTTTGGTATGTGATCCCTACGCTCCCCATGTTTCTGGTCTTTCCGTCGTTACTACCGCGCCTCGGATTCTGGGGCGCGTTAGTGGTCAGCGCACTAACTACAGTTATCTGTTTTTGGCTCTTCGCCCGGTTAGTCAAACAGTTCGGTATTGATTTGAGTATCTAGTAAGTTTTTCAGCGCCGACTAAAAGAGTTTGGTTTCCGGATTACCCTAGGGCATAGGCCATTCAGATTCTCTAATACCATGCCAGCATCATTGTTTCTCTCATGGTATCGCCGTTTTCTGCCGTGCTCCCAGCACTCAATACCATGAAAAATACCATTGATGATGCAGTTTATATTATCAATTGGAGTTATTTTATTTTTATATTTCAATGGGTTACTAATTCCCGTCACTCCCACTCTATTATCAATAAGCCATTTTTATCTTTTATTATCAATAACTTATTTTCTTGCTAAACGGGAATACCATGAAAAATACCATGCTTAGAAATTTCTTGAAAATATTTCTGACTTTTTATCCGAGGGCTCCAGCCTACAAGGACGAGAGCCAAACGAGTCAGGGTTCACATTCAGCTATCAAATGATCGAAAGAGTATATTTCCAGACCCAGCTCATGTATACCGCGACCCGACGATGATGATGGTCATACCCACCAGGCATACTCCAACGCCCACTATGTCTGTAAGAGTTGGCCGAACACCATCCACCACCCATAGCCATAGCAAAGCCACACTAACATAGACCCCGCCATACGCAGCGTAGACACGCCCGGCGGACGTTGGGTGCAGCGTCAACAGCCATGCAAACAGCACCAGACTTGCTGCCGCTGGCAACAGAACCCAGGCAGAAGCAGATTTTTTCAACCATAGATAAGGCAGATAACAGCCAACAATTTCCGCGATGGCAGTGATAACAAATAGACCGAAGGTCATCAGAATTTGCATTGCGCCCCCTCTTTAGCGTGTGCCTGCTCACTACAACCCTGAGCATTATTCATCCCGACAGGGTTCTTCATTCAACTCGATTTCAATCGTCGTATGTGCCAGATCCTGAGACGCGAGCGCCGAGTTAATCGTCGCTTTCAAGCGTGAATATTCTGTAATATCCTTAAGGGGCTCAACTCTGACATGAGCGGTCAATACATGATGCTCACCATCGAGCGACCAAAGATGCAAATGGTGTACGTCGTCGATTTCCTTGAGTGACATCAAGGACTCGCGGACGCACGTCAGCAAATCTGGATCCGGCACTGCCTGAAAAAACAACCGCCCTGTTACCCACAGGTTACGCAGTACATTGATCAGAATAAACAAGGTGAAGCCGATCGACAGCAGTGGGTCGAGAATGGGCCAGTCAATGATTTGCATGACCGTCGCCACAATCAGCACAGCCACCCAACCCAGCACGTCTTCCAGCAAATGCCAGTTGAGTACTTTTTCGTTCAAGGTTTTTCCCTGGCTAAGGCGATAGGCGGCGTAGCCATTCACCGCCACACCCAGCACGGCAAGGGCCAACATGCCTTCGGTATGTGGCATGACGGGGTCTGCCAAGCGGGGAATGGCCGTGACCAGTACCCAGGCCGATCCCGCGATTAACACTAGACCATTAATCAGGGCGCCGAACAGCGACAACCGCCGATAGCCGTAGGTGTACTCAGGATTGGCGGATTTCCGGCCCAGGCGGTTCAGCAGCCAGGCGCTGCCAATGGAGAGGCTGTCGCCCAGGTCATGGACAGCATCGGCCATGATGGCGGAGCTATTGGTCAACCAGCCACCGACGAATTCGATAACGGTAAAAATCAGGTTTAACCAAAAAGCCAAGCCCATTCGCTTGGAGCTGTCATCGTGCGAATGTTGATGCATACGTTATTTCTCCAGTCGATGATTGGCTTGGCGTTGGGTAGCTAAACGATTAATGATCCTCAGTGCCGCCGATGGGCAGGGCTTGTTCGATTGGGCTGACATAGACCCAGCCGGATATGTCAGGTCCGATTTTCCCGGTTTTTCGAATGATCGAGGTCACCTCATCCATCTGATTGTCTTCACATACCAGAGATAATTGGACTTCTGAGATAACCACGCCAGCTTCGGCTGAATACGCCAGTTCCCGTTCCCCTAAAGGCTTCAAGGACCCTTTGATATCGAGTATTGATAGGTTTTTGTAGCCTGCGTCACGCAATGCATCGATGACATCGGCGGATCGAACGTGGTGGATAAAGGCCGTAATTTGTTTCATGTGAATACTCCAAAAAAATTCGCTATTGCTGTTAGATGGATCGCGACAAGGGAATACTTGCCGCGATCCAGCGGGTATTACTCAGCGATCGGTTCGCCATTGTTATCAATCGCTTTTGGCCTTCGCCAAGCCAGTCGATACAGGCCGGGGAGCACCAACAGCGTGAGTAACGTAGAAGAGATAATTCCGCCGATAACGACCGTGGCCAGTGGCCTCTGGACTTCGGCTCCGGTGCTGGTATTAAGTGCCATCGGCAGAAAGCCTAATGCGGCCACCAGAGCGACCATCAATATCGGCCGCAATCTCAACATGGCGCCGCCCAGAATCGCCTGCTCGACGGATTCACCGCGATTGAGCTCATCCCGAAAGGCCGACACCATCATGACCCCCGTCAGTACCGATACACCGCATAAAGTAATAAACCCAACACCGGCGGTAATCGAGAGGGGGATGTCCCGTAACCACAAGGCGATAACGCCACCTGTTAGCGCCAGCGGTACGCCACTAAAGACCAATGCCGCATCTTTTGCTGAGCCAAAGGTCATCATCAACAGCGCAAATATCATCACCAAGGTGACGGGGACTAACAGGCTTAAACGCTGAGAGGCTGATTGCAGTTGCTCAAAAGTGCCGCCGTACTCCAGCCAATACCCAGGTGGCAATTTCACCTGTTGCGCCACTTGGCCCTGAACTTCCGCCACAAAGCCACCCAAATCGCGACCGCGAACGTTTGCGCTGACCACCAGTCGCCGCTTGCCGTTTTCACGAGAGATCTGATTAGGTCCAGGCGCCAGCGTGAGACTCGCCACTTCCCGCAGTGGCACGTAACCGCCGTCTGGCAGCGGTATCGGCAAACGTTCCAACGTGCGCAAGTCACCCCTGACGCGCTCGGCTACACGCACCACTATCGAGAAACGCTGATCGCCCTCAAAAATCAGGCCGGCTTCCTCACCACCCGTGGCGGCGGCGACCACGTCCTGTACATCGGCGACATTCAAACCATAACGATACAGGGCTGAACGATCCGCATTAATGGATAGAATAGGTAACCCAGACACCTGCTCGACCTTAACCCCTTCGGCGCCCTCGATACCGTTCAATACCGACGCGATTTCGCCGCCAGATTTCAGCAGTTGCGTCAAATCGTCGCCAAACACCTTGATCCCGAGATCGGATCGCACACCCGATATTAACTCGTTAAAACGCAGCTGGATCGGCTGACTGATCTCGAAGGCATTACCCGGCAATAATGATAACTTCTCACCGATTTCCTCCAGCAACTGCGCTTTGGTTTTGTCAGGGTCAGGCCATTCACTGTGATCCTTGAGCATGACATAACCATCGGAAATGTTCGGCCCCATGGGGTCACTGGCGACTTCAGCCGTGCCGACGCGCGAGAAGTAGGTTTTGACTTCAGGGATTTCCAGCACCGCTTTTTCCAATTGAAACTGCATATCCAAAGATTGAGTGAGACTGGTACCCGGTATTCGCAGCGCCTGGATGGCAATATCGCCCTCATCCAGATTCGGGATAAATTCCGTACCCATCCGCGTTGCCAGTGCGCCGACCAAAACCACAAAGATCAGGGCCGCAGACAATAC
>TARA_R110002110_G_scaffold153886_3_pt1 | contig 17411 bp, 9 predicted proteins | sample TARA_R110002110 | Tara Oceans TARA_R110002110 (sample SAMEA4397330) | marine metagenome | biome: Polar Biome; feature: [SRF] surface water layer (ENVO:00010504); material: water (ENVO:00002006), including particulate matter (ENVO:01000060) such as... | depth 5 m
AAGCAGCGCAGGGTCTCCCACCTGGAGTTCACGCATGGCGCCGATGAGCATCTCGATTACCTTGTCGGCGATGTCCTCCTGCAGGAACAGCACCCGCAGGGCCGAGCAGCGCTGGCCGGCACTCTGGAAGCCCGAAGTGATGACATCCCGCACTACCTGCTCCGGCAGCGCGGTGGAATCCACCACCATGCAGTTCTGGCCGCCGGTCTCCGCCACCAGTGGCACCGGCGCGTCAGGGCGCGCAGCCAGCTTGCGCGCAAGCCAGTTGCCTGTGGCGGTGGAGCCGGTGAACATCACCGCCTTGATTCGCGGGTCCGGCACCAGTTGCTCGCCGACGGCCTTGCCTTCTGCCACCAGCAAGGCCACTGCGCCGGGCGGAAAGCCGCAGTCCTGCATCAGTTCCAGCGTGCGCACGGCGACGAGGCTGGTCTGTTCGGCAGGCTTTGCCACCACCGTGTTGCCGGCGGCGAGGGCGGCGCTGACCTGGCCCAGGAAAATCGCCAGCGGGAAATTCCAGGGGCTGATGCAGAGCACCACGCCACGCGGTGCAAGTTTGTTCGCGGCGAATTCCGCCTCTTCGGCGCGGGCTGCGTAGTAGCGCAGGAAGTCCACCGCTTCCCGCACCTCGGCGACGCCGTCGGGAATGGTCTTGCCGGCTTCCTTGCAGCACAGCGCAATCAGTTGGTCCCGCTGTTGTTCCAGCGCTGTGGCGAGGCGGCGCAGCAGGTCTGCCCGCTCCGCGACCGGCGTCGCGGCCCAGCCCGGGAACGCGGCCTGGGCCGCGGCTGCGGCAGCTTCAATGGTGTCGGCGTCTGCCAGTGCGATGCTGCCGATCAGTTCGCTGTGGTCGGCGGGATTGCGCACGTCCTGCCGACTGCCGGTCAGGGCAGGGGTCAGGGGCAGGGTCTGCAGCCATTGCCGCATGTTCTCGCGAGCAGGCCCCAGGGTGTTGGGGTCACTGAGGTCCATGCCGGCAGCGTTGGCGCGCTCGGCGCCGTACAGGTCCACGGGGAGGGGTATATTGGGGTTGGTTTTGTGACGCCAGCCGCGGACCGTTTCCACCGGGTCTTCCAGCAGTGCCTCCACCGGGATATTCTCATCGACGATGTTGTTGACGAAGGAGCTGTTGGCGCCGTTCTCCAGCAGTCGCCGCACCAGGTAGGCCAGCAGGTCCGCATGCACGCCCACCGGCGCGTACACCCGGCAGGGTATCTGTTCGTCGCTGACAACCTGATCGTAGAGTGTCTCACCCATGCCGTGCAGGCGCTGGAATTCGTAGCCGCCGCGTTCCTTGTCGAGCTCTAGGATGGTGGCGACGGTGTAGGCGTTGTGGGTCGCGAACTGCGGATACAGGCTGTCGCGGTACGCCAGCAAGCGTGCGGCGCAGGCCTGGTAGGAGACATCGGTGCCAGCCTTGCGGGTGAATACCGGGTAGCCGTCCAGGCCCTCCACCTGGGCCAGCTTGATCTCGGTGTCCCAGTAGGCGCCCTTCACCAGGCGCACCATCATCCGGCGCCCCACCCGCAGGGTCAGCGCCCGCAGCCACTCGATGACGAACAGGCTGCGCTTCTGGTAGGCCTGGACCGCGATGCCGAAACCCTGCCAGTCTCCGAGTTCCGGGTCGGCAAACACCGCCTCGATAATGTCCAGCGACAGCATCAGCCGGTCGGCTTCCTCCGCGTCCACGGTGAAACCGATGTCGTGCCGCCTGGCCGCCAGTGCCAGCGTCTTCAGCCGCGGCACCAACTCCGCCATGACCCGCTCGCGCTGGGCAAACTCATAGCGCGGATGGATCGCTGACAGCTTTACCGAGATACCCGGGCTGGTGTCCGGCCCGCGCCCGGCAGCGGCGGTGCCGATGGCCTCGATGGCGTTCAGGTAGCTGTCGAAATAGCGCTGGGCATCGGCGGCGGTGCAGGCGGCTTCCCCCAGCATGTCGTAGGAATAGCGGTAGCCCCGTTCTTCGGGGCCACGAGCACGCTCCAGGGCCTTGTCGATGCTGGTGCCCATGACAAACTGGGTGCCCATGATCTGCATGGCATAGCGTACCGAGGCACGGATTACCGGCTCCCCGAGGCGGCCCATGGTTTTTTTCAGCAGGCCGAACTGGCGCGGGTTGTCCTCGTCGTTGTAGTTCACCACCTTGCCGGTCAGCAGCAGGCCCCAGGCGGAGGCGTTGACGAACAGCGATTCGCTGTTGCCCAGATGGGAGCTCCAGTCGCCGTCCGCCAGCTTGTCGCGGATCAGCCGGTCCACCGTGAGCCGATCGGGTACCCGCAGCAGGGCTTCGGCCAGGCACATGAGGACGATCCCCTCTTCGGTGGAAAGCGCGTACTCCTGCAGCAGGGCGTCGACCCCGCCCTTGCCGTGCTGGGCCCTGCGGATATTGACCACCAGCGTTCTGGCGCGCTCCCAGGCGCGGCTGCGCGCGGCCTGGCTGATGTCGGCGATGGGCAGCAGGTGCGCCAGTACCTCTGCTTCATCCCGGCGGTAGAAAGCCTCCAGGTCCCGGCGAATGGGGTCTTCAGTTGCGAGTGAACCGTCAAACAACATCAATGCAGCCTCCTGCAGTCAGCATCGTCGCATTGTAAGCAGCCGGGTACAGAATGAGCTGTTTATTTTCGGGGCCACTGTGCATAATATTCTGTCAAAGCATCATTGGGCAGAACATAGTATGGGTAACAGGCTGGCCGCAAAGCAGGTAAGCAATGCATCTTCGATCGACAGAACAGACCTCCTGATTTTGTCCCTGCTGCAGGGAGATGGACGGATGTCCAACGTCGAGTTGGCGCGGCGGGTGAATCTCAGCCCCAGCCCCTGCCTCGAGCGGGTGCGCAGGCTGGAGGCCCAGGGTTTGATCGCGGGCTACAGTGCCAGGCTGGACGCAGCGGCACTGGGGTTTGGTACCAGTGCCTTCATCCAGGTAACTCTGGACCGGACCACCGCGGAGGTATTCGATCGTTTCCGCGACGAGGTTGTGCAGATCCCGGAGGTTTCCGAGTGCCATATGGTGGCAGGCGGATTCGACTACCTGCTGAAATTGCGGTTAACCGGCATGGATGCCTACCGCATGGTACTGGCGCGGATCGTTGACCTGCCGGGCGTGGCGCAAACGCACACCTATGTGGTCATCGAGGCAGTCAAGGAGGATCGCGGCTTGCCGCTCGGCGGTTGATGCGGCTGGCCGCACCTGGCCGGCCGCACCTACCCGGCCGGCACAAAGCAGTTGGCGGCGACGTTCTTGACCACCTTGTCGGCGTCAAACACCTGGCCATTCATGGCGATATACACACCGGGCGGCTTGCTCTGTACGGCGCCAATGGCGCAGCCGATGTTGAAGATGGCGTCGGATTGGGCAAACGCGGCGGGCTGCAGGGCACCAGTCAGGACAATGCACTTGTTGGCAATCCCGGCCAGGGCGCGCGCGGTGGCGACCATGCCATCGGTACCGTGGGTAATGAGTACACACTCTTCCTGACAGCGCTCGGCGGCGGCGCGGATGACGGCGCGGTCGGCATCGGTCATGTCGAGACTGTCCTTGCGCATGGCGGATTCCACCGTCCAGGCGAAGCCCGCACCCATCCGTTGCAGCAACTCCCCGATCACCGGCGCCCCCACCTGATAGTCGCTTTTGGCATCGAAGTAGATTTTGTCGATGGTTCCGCCGGTGGTGATGATATGCAGTTTCATGGATTCGGGGCCGAGGGCTGGAAATGATCGCTCATTATAGCGGCCGGCTCCGGTGCCGGATACTTGCCCCCGAGCGCCTGGTTCAGTCTCTGGCACAGGGTCTGCAGGATTTGCACCCGGGCGTAGCGCTTGTCGTTGCCGGCTACCAGGGTCCAGGGAGCAAATCCGGTACTGGTGTGAACGACCATGTCTTCCACCGCATGCGCGTAGTCGTCCCAGCGCTCACGGTTGCGCCAGTCGTCATCGGTGATCTTGTACTGCTTGTGGGGTTTTTTCTGGCGATCCTCGAACCGCTTCAGCTGTTCCTCCGGCGTAATGTGCAGCCAGAATTTCACTACGATGCAGCCGTGGGCCACCAGTTGGCCCTCGAACTGGTTGATTTCATGGTAGGCCCGACGCCAGGCTTCCGCTGGTGCCAGTCCCTCCACCCGCTCCACCAGCACCCGTCCATACCAGGAGCGGTCGAAAATGGTCGCGCGCCCATCCCGCTCCAGTTTGCGCCAGAAACGCCAGAGGTAGTGGTGGGCGCGCTCTTCATCGGTTGGTGCGGCGTACTGGACTACCTGATACAGGCGCGGGTCGATGGCGGCGGTGACACGGCGAATTGCGGAGCCCTTGCCGCCTGCGTCCCAGCCTTCAAATACCGCCACCAGTGAACGTCGCTGGCGGTGTGCCAGCCAGGCCAGATCCTGCAGCTGGCGCTGATGCAGGTACAGTTTGGCCCGGTAGTCATCCTTGTCCAGGGTCAGGTCGTCAGGCACACCCGCGAGTACGGTGGGCTGGTCCCGTACACCGGGCTTGTCGCGGTATGTCTTCTTCTTTCGCGCCGGTTGTGTATCGCGGCTGGCGCGCTCCCGCAGGGCCCCCAGGATGATCTCGCCGCCGGTAATCTCCCGGTAGAGACGATCCTCGGATTCAATCAGATGCCAGGGCGTATGGCCGGTGTCGCTGCCGAGAATGATTTGCTCCGCGGTTTCCAGGGCGCGCGGGTACTGCTCCCACCAGTGTCCGGCGTAGGCATCCACCCGCGGATTCTGTTGCAGTCGCGGTGCTTCTTCATTGAGCTGGCGACGCTGGGTCTCGCGGGTGACGTGCAGCCACAGCTTGATCACCAGGGCGCCGTCATCATGGAGCATGCGCTCGAAGCCGTTGATCTCCTCCAGCTGCAGCTGCAGGTCGCGCGAATCCAGCTTGCCTTCGGTGGCATCGTGCAGGGGACGGGTGTACCAGGAACCCAGGAAGATGCCCGTTTTCCCTCGCGGCGGCAGTTTCCGCCAGAAACGCCAGAAGAAGGGGCGTTCCTCCTCCTCGTCGGAGTGCATCCAGATGGCGCTGGTCTCGATGCGGCGCGGATCCATCCACTCGTTGAGGCGGTGCACCAGAGTACCCTTGCCCGCGCCAGGCAGGCCCGCGACCAGGATGATCACGGGGTAGTCGCGGCCGGCCTGGTCGAACTGCGCCTCCAGCAATTCCTGTCGCAGTGTCAGCTGCCGGGCCTTGTAATCGTCCGGCGAGAGGAACTTGCCGGTCTCCAGCGCCTCAAACATGTCGGTAGATACTCCTTATATCTGCTGCGGCGATAACGTAGGCTTGCGCGTCACGCCCCTTTATAATCATACGCACATCAGGGAGATAGTCAGCATGGGCTTTTACGAACGGCACATACTGCCGTACTGCATCAATTGTGCCTGCGGCAGCAAACCGATCATGCAGCAAAGGCAGAAAATCGTGCCCAAGGCGCGGGGAACGGTGCTGGAAATCGGTATCGGTACCGGTCTCAACCTGCCGTTCTACGACCCGGCCCGGGTCGATCGTCTGATCGGCCTCGACCCCTCGGAGAAGTCCTGGGAACTCGCCGGCAAGCGGGCTGCACACGTGGATTTCGAAGTGGAATTCATCGGCCTGCCCGGGGAAGAAATCCCGCTGCCCGACAGCAGCGTTGACACGGTGCTGGTCACCTTTGCCCTGTGCACCATCCCCGACCCGGTCGCTGCCCTTGCAGGCATGGCGCGGGTCCTGCGTCCGGATGGCGAACTGTTGTTCTGCGAACACGGCAGGGCCCCCGATCCCGAGGTGGTGCGCTGGCAGGATCGCCTCAATGGCGTCTGGCGGACCCTGGCCGGTGGCTGCAACCTGAACCGGGATATTCCGGCGCTGTTGGCGGCCGGGGGGTTTGCGGCACAGTCCATGGAAACCCTGTACTTGCCCGGAACACCGCGCTTCGCGGGGTTCAACTACTGGGGTCACGCCCATCCAGTCACCGGGCACTGACGGTTGCTGTCCATGCACCGCTTTCGGGGTCGGGTCCTGTCTCTCGCGTTGCTGCTGGTCGCGTCCCGGGGGCACGCGAAGCCGATGCTCGAGTACCAGATCGAAGGTCTGGAGCGTGCCCAGCGTACCAATGTAGAAGCCTGGCTGGGCGCGGCACCGGAGACCAGGGCTGCGAGGGCCAACTTCGTGACCTCCGCGCGGGACCGCGTGGAGAGCAGTCTCCAGGCGTTGGGGTACTACCGCGCCGATGTCGATATCAGCCTTGACCGGGAACGCGACCCCTGGCGCCTGCTGATCGCGGTGACTCCTGGCGACCCCGTCACCGTCAGCTCACTCGACCTGCAGCTGATCGGTGCCGCAGCCACGGACCCCGCATTTACGCGCCTGCTGGCCAACAAACCCCTGAATGAGGGTGATGTCCTGCATCACGGTCACTATGAATCCCTGCGCAACTCGCTGCTGAGTCTGGGCCAGCGTCGAGGCTACTTCGATGGCGAGCTGCTGGCGCGCTCGGTGCAAGTGGAGCCCGGGGCCGGCGCGGCGCGGGTCCGTCTGCACTACGCCAGTGGAGATCGTTATCGCATAGGCGAACTGCGCCTGGACGAGGAGATTCTCGACCGGGAGCTTCTGGAAAAACTGCAGGACTTCGAGCCGGGAGCGCCCTATGAGCTGGGCACCCTGCAGAGCCTGCAGTCGCAGTTGCAGCGCACCGGTTATTTTTCCGCCATTACAGTGCGGCCGGCAGTCGATGAGCGGGCGCACGGCGAGGTTCCCCTGGACCTGGAACTGTTTCCCGCCAAGCGCCATACCATTGACGTCGGTATTGGTTACAGCACGGACACCGAAGAGCGTGTGTCACTTACCTGGCGCACACCTCGGGTCAACCGTCATGGGCACAGCCAGGAGACCCGTCTGGAGTACTCCGCAATCAACCCCAGCGGTCGCGTTATCTACAATATTCCGCTTACCCACCCGTTGAACGATGTGCTCCAGTTGGGGTTGCGGGTGGAACAGAACGAGTTTGGTGACCTGGAGAGCCGCCAACAGGAGGCGCTGGTGCGGCGGGAGCGGCGCCATGGCAACTGGGTCCTGAGCTATCACCTGCGGTTGCTGAACGAACAGTGGGACGCAGGTCCGGTAGATGGCAATGAGGACTATCTGCTCCCCGGCATTTCCATTTCCCACAAGCATCGCGAGGGACCCCTGGTCAATCCGACGCGGGGTTTCAGTCAGTTGTATTCGGTCGAGGCGACATCCAGTCAAATGGGGTCCAGTGTCGACATGACCCGTCTCTACGCCAACTGGATTTACGTCATGCCGCTGGCTGAGCGGCACCGTCTGGTGGCCCGCGCCGAGGCCGGTGCCGCACTGCTGGGGGACGGCCAGCGCGACGACCTGGCGCCGTCCCTGAGTTTCTTTGCCGGTGGTTCCCAGAGCATTCGCGGTTTCGCCTATCAATCCATCGGCAACGAGGTCGATCTGTTGCTGCGCGATGGCCAGGAGCGCGAGTTTGTCCTGGGCGGCAACCGGCTGGCGATCGCCAGTCTCGAGTACCAGTATACGTTCCTCAAGGACTGGCGTGCAGCCGTGTTTGTCGACGCTGGTGATGCTTTTGACGAAGGCGAGTTTGACGCCAGCTACGCCGCCGGTTTGGGTATTCACTACATGACGCCGGTGGGCGCCATCAAGCTCGAGCTGGCGCGCAGCCTCAGCGAAGACAACCCCGGCTGGCGTGTCCACATCAACATAGGAGCCGAGTTTTGAAGCGGTTGGCCCAGGGGATTGTGTTGCTGCTGGTGCTGCTGCTGGGACTGCTGGCGGCGGCACCGTTCACCGCCTCCGGTACGCGACTGCTGCTGGCGCTGTTGCCAGCGTTCGCGCCCCTGCAAGTGGAGTATCACAGCGGCCGCCTCGCGGGACAACTGCGCCTGCAAGAGCTGGTTCTGGCGACGGAGGACTTCGAGCTACGCCTGACTGACCTGCGCACGGAGCTGAAGCCCGCCTGCCTCTGGCAGAGCCGGTTCTGTTTCGGGCAGCTGGATCTGGGCAATCTGTCCTTCGAAGTGTTCGCGGGCGGGGAAGAAGACGCCGTTGCGGAAACGACTGGCAGCGAACCACTGCTGCTGCCAGTCAGTGTATTGGCGCCTGTGGTGCGGATCGAAGCCTTGCAGGTGCGCTGGCCGGGCGGCAGCTGGGAGCAGCAACGGGCCAGTCTCGCAGTGCAGTTGAATGACTCCGGTATTGTTGTGGATGAGGCGCTGATCGCCGGTGGGCTATTGTCGCTGGACGTCGACCCCGGCGACGCCGCGAACACGGATCCTGAACCGCTGCTGTTGCCAGAGGTCGCCCTGCCGCTGTCGCTGGTGGTGGAAAGTCTTGAGCTGCAGGCTCCGCGGCTGCGTGTGGGTGAGTTCGAACAGGGCCTGGAACGGCTCTCACTGGGTCTCCGCTGGCAGGGCGCCGGGCTGGCCCTGGCCAGCCTCGAAGTCGACAGCGTCGAATGGGGTACGCTGAATGCCGCCGGTGACCTGCACCTGGCCGGGGCCTGGCCGATGGCGCTGCAGCTGGAAGCCAGCCCGGCCAACGCTATCGTGCCGGCAGCCTTCCACGGTCGCTCTCTGCAGCTGCGGCTGGAGGGGCAGGCCGACGCCCTCGCCGTGGCCCTGAGCGTCGCCGGAGAGCCGGCCCTGGAGGTCACGGCAAGCGTCGACCTGCTGCAGCCGGAGCTGCCGTTTGCGGCCGAGGTCAGGGTGCAGGGGCCGGAGGCTTTCGCCCTGGCGCAATTGCCCGGGTGGCCAGCGGAGCTCGCCGATGCCAGTCTGGCCCTGCCGCTGGTACTGACTGTTGAAGGCAACCTTGAGGCACAGGTGCTGGCCCTGCAGGCGCAGCTGGACGATATTGGCTACCCGCGGCTGGATCTGCGCCTTGCGGCCACTCACCGTGGCGCCACGGTAGTCCTGCAGGAGCTGCGACTCACCGATTCCGCCGGCGACGGCAGTGTCCACGTGACGGGAACACTGACGTACGGCGATGAAATACGCTGGCAGGCGTTGCTCGAATCACCCGGAATCGCGCTGCCAGAGCTGAGCGACTACCTTTTCGGCACCTTGTCCGGACAGCTGGGAAGCACGGGTACCCTGGCTGCCGGAGGCTGGCAGGCAACCCTGGACGATGTGGCTGTCAGCGGCGAAATCAATGGCCTGCCCGCGACCCTGAGCGGCGATCTGGCGCTGGCTGCGAAGCGCTATATCACCGGGGGCGAGCTGCAGGGCGAGGCCAATGGCGCGCACCTGCGCCTCCATGGCGGCGACGGGGCCGCCGCGGTGATCGAGTTGGCCATTGCCGATCTCGGCCGCTGGCAGTCGGGTGCTCGCGGCAGTGTGCAGCTGCGCGGCGAGTGGCGGGCGCAGGCTGCCACGGCAGGTCTGCAGGGCAGCGCCAGCGGGGTGCGCTGGCAGAACATCCGTATCGACGAGGGCACCCTCTCCGGGGAACTGGCGCTGGCCGCGAACGGGGTGCTTGATGCCAGTCTGAGCTTGCGGCAGGTACTGGTGGGCGAGGTCTTCCTGGGCACGGTTGCGGCGCAGGTCACGGGAACGCGGGAGGAGCCGCAACTGGTGCTGGCGTCCGGCGGCAGGCTGGCGGGTGAATTGCGCTTTGCTGCCCGCCAGGATGGGGACAACTGGACCGTACGGGTGAGCACCGATGGTGTCAACACGCCGCTGGGGCCACTGACGCTGGAAGCCCCGTTTACCGCGCACTATGGGCCGGATGGGAACAGCATTGCGGCGCACTGCTGGCGCTTGCCCGAGAGCACCCTGTGCACCTCGGAGTGGACCCTGGGGCCCAGCGGTGGCGGCACCGCTGCCCTGGACGGCGACCTGACCCTGTTTGCTGCACTGCTGCCACAGCAATTGCAGGTGGCGGGTCCCCTGACGGCTTCCGTGCGTGCCGAGTGGCAGCCGGACGCTGCGCTGCAGGCCACGGCCCAGGTGCTGAGTCCGGAGGGAACCATTACCCAATTTTATCCAGAGGGCGAGTCTGCCACCCTGAGCTGGGATTCCCTGACTGTGAACCTTGAGCAGGGCGCGTCAGGACTGGTGCTCGACGCCGCCATGCAGCGGGAGGGCGCCAGGATCATGACGCTGGCGCTGCGCCTGCCGGGGGATCGCGCCGAGGCCCTGGAAGGGAGCCTGGACCTGGAGCAGCTGCAACTCGCAGCCCTGCGACCGTTTTTGCCACAGCTGTCGCGTCTGGAAGGCGAGTTGAGCGGTGGCCTGCGCTTGCAGGGTACCGTGGCCGAGCCCGAGGTCATGGGCGAGTTGACCTGGACCGGGGGCGCGCTGGAAGCCCACGCCAACCCCACCGAGTTGCGCGCCGTGGAGCTGGCGGTGACCCTGCTCGGTGATCGTGCGGAAATTGCGGGCACGGCCGTGCTCGGGGGCGGGGAACTGGAAATCAGCGGCGATGCCAGCCTGCGGCCCGATTTCGAGTTAAGCCTGGTTCTGCGGGGTGACGACAACCGTCTCCTGTATCCGCCCAGCACCGAGGCAGTGGTAAGCCCGGACCTGCGCTTGCGGGCGACTACCGGGGGCGTCGTGGTCGCGGGTGAGGTGCAGGTGAAGTCAGGTGTTCTCGCCTACGAGCAGCTGCCGGCCGGCAGTGTGTCCCTGTCGCCCGACGTGGTGGAAGTGGACTACGCCGGCAACGTGGTCACCCCGGAAAGCCCCTTCAATCTGGACGCTGAAATCCGGGTGCGGATCCGGGAAAAGTTCCGGGTCCAGGGCGCCGACCTGAATGTCACGGTGGGCGGCGACCTGTCCCTGCAGCAGGTGTCCGGGCAGCCCCTGCAGGTATTCGGCAACCTGAATATTGTCGGCGGCGAATTCCGCGCCTACGGCCAGCGTCTGCTGGTGCGTCAGGGCCGGATCTCCTTCACCGGGGTGCCGGAAAACCCGGATCTCAATCTGCGGGCAGAGCGGCAGATTCCCGCCGAGGATGTGCGCGCGGGGGTTTTGGTCAGTGGCACTCTGGAAGAGCCCCGGATCAACCTGTACTCGGAGCCGGCGCTGTCGCAGACCGAGACCCTGTCCTACCTCGTGCGCGGGCGCGGCATGGATAGCGGCGCCGGTGCGGACGGGACGGCGATGGCGCTGTCGGTCGGCACCGGGCTGGTCAACCAGAGCGGGATCGTGGAGGAACTCAATCGCCTGCCGGGCTTGCGCAACGTCGAATTCGGTGCCGAGGGCTCGGAGGATGAGACGGCGGCCACGGTCAGCGGCTACATCGGCGAACGCATCTACCTGTCCTACGGCGTGGGCCTGTATGAGCCGGTCAACACCCTTACCGCGCGCCTGTACCTGCAGGCGCGCCTGTGGCTGGAAGTGGTGAGCCGGCTCGAGAGTTCGGTCGATCTCTACTACAGTTTCGATATCGACTGAGGTGCCTGGATCTCAGGTTTGCGGCAGGATGTAGAGCTCGACCCGGCGATTCTGGGCGCGGCCCTGTTCGCTGCTGTTGTCAGCGACAGGCTGGTCGAAAGCCATGCCCTGCACCAGCATCCGCGAGCGGCTGACGTCGCGGGTGACCAGGTAATCGGCTACGCTGCCGGCGCGACGCTCCGACAGCTCCTGGTTGAGCTGGCGGCTGCCGGTGTTGTCGGTGTGGCCGGTCACCCGGAGGGTAGTCTCGCCATACTTGGAGAGTACCTCGCCGACGGCGTTGAGCGTCGGGTAGAAGTCGCCGCGCAGGTTGTAGGAATTGCTCTGGAAGGTAATGCTGCCTGGCATCACCAGACGGATGTTGTCGCCTTCGCGGACCACCTGGACGCCGCTGCCCTGCAGTTGCTCGCGCAGCTTGGCTTCCTGCACATCCATGTAGGCGCCGACCCCGGCACCGACAACACCACAGCCCAGGGCCGCATTGCGGGCGTGCTTGCTGGAGTCCATGGAGCCGATGATGCCGCAGACCGCTGCGGCTCCGGCACCATAGGTGACCGCCTTGCCCGCCTGGCGCTCTCCGGTGTAGGGATTGGTGGTACAGGCACCCAGCAGAACAGTGGCGGCGGCAATGGATGCAATCTTCAAGCGCATGTAAAGTCTCCTGGTCCGGATACAGCCCGGCAACGTAGTCAAGTCATGTACGTAGTGTAACCCAGAGCGACCATGAACCTGTTAACATTGGTAAGCAAGGAGTAGCGGTAAAACCATGCGCAAAAATGCCCGTTCGGCCCCCGCGCCGGAACACACCAGCCAGGACCTTGGTCTGTGGATCCTTTAACCCAGGGAGCGCTGGGCGCGGCCCTGCCACAGGCGGTGGCCAATCGCCGCCAGGTGCTGGCGGCCGGCGCACTCGGGTTCCTGTCCGGGATGGCCCCGGATCTCGACGTTCTCATCCGTTCGGCGGAAGATCCCCTGCTGTTTCTGGAATATCACCGCCAGTTCACTCACGCGCTGGTGTTCATTCCGGTCGGCGGCCTGCTTTGCGCGCTGCTGTTGCACCGCCTGATCGGGCGCAGGGCCGGGCTCGGGTTCGGGCCCAGCTATCTGTTCTGTACCCTCGGTTATGCCACCCATGGCCTGCTGGACTCCTGCACCACGTACGGCACCCTGCTGCTGTGGCCGTTCAGTGATCAGCGTTTTGCCTGGAATACCATCTCCATTATCGATCCCCTGTTCACCCTGCCGATCCTGGCGCTGATTGTCTTCGCCGCACTGCGGCGCCGGCCCGCATTGGCCAGGGCTGCAATGGTCTGGGGGCTGGCTTACCTGGCGTTGGGGGCGTGGCAGCGGGACCGGGCCGAGGTCCTGGGCGAGGCCCTGGCGGCCGAGCGTGGCCACGTGCCATTGCGGCTGGAGGCCAAGCCCAGTTTTGCCAATATTCTGGTGTGGAAGGTCGTCTACGAGACTGCGACCGATTTTCATGTCGATGCGGTGCGCACCTGGCCCTCGGCAGTAGTCTACCCGGGCAGCTCCATTCCCCGCCTCGATACCGCCAGGGATCTGCCCTGGCTGGACCCGGCTTCACAGCAGGCGCGGGATGTCGAGCGTTTCGCCTGGTTCAGCAATGATTATGTGGCCCGGGATCCACAGGTTCCAGGGCGGGTGATCGACGTTCGCTATTCGCTGCTGCCCAACGAGATCGACTCCCTGTGGAGTATTCAGCTCACGCCGGGTGCGGGCCCCGCGCAGCATGTGAGCTACACCATGCACCGCAACCGCCGCGATGGGCAGGTGGAAATATTGTGGCAGATGCTGCTGGGCCAGCCCCTGTCAGGCAGCGGCGAGTACCGCATCAGCGGCCTCTAGCGCCGCACCGGCGTCCAGCCGCAGACCCTGCTGGGCCAGGGTAGTGGCCAGCGCCGTGAGGCACAGGGTAACGTTGGTCGCGGTACAGGCGTGGCCCATGAGACCGATGCGCCAGGTCTTGCCTGCCAGGGCACCGAGTCCGGCACCGATTTCCAGGTTGAAATCCGCAAGCAGCGTGGCGCGCAGGGCGGCGTCGTCAACGCCGTCGGGAATGCGAACGGCGTTCAATTGCGGCAGGCGATGTTCCGCTGCCACCGCCATCTCCAGGCCCAGTACCTCCAGGCCGGCCACCAGGGCTTCGTGGTGGCGGCGGTGGCGCGCGTGCGCGGCTTCCAGCCCCTCTTCGCGCAACATCAGCAGGGATTCGTGCAGGGCGTAGAGCAGGTTGATCGGCGCGGTGTGATGATAGGCGCGTTTACTGGTGCCACCCCAGTAGCCCATCACCAGCTGCATGTCGAGGAACCAGCTCTGCACGCGCTGACTGCGGGCCTGGATCCGCTCCACCGCGCGCGGGCTGAATGTCACCGGCGACAGCCCGGGGATGCAGGACAGGCATTTCTGGGTGCCGGAATAGACCGCGTCGGCCCCCCAGGCATCGACCTTGAGCTCAATGCCGCCGAGGGACGTCACCGTGTCGACAATCGACAGGGCACCGTGCTCCCGCGCCAGGGCGCACAGGACCTCGGCATCGCTGCGCACCCCGGTTGAAGTCTCTGCGTGGACAAAGGCGAGCAGGGACGCCTCCGGGTTCGCCTGGAATGCGGCGGCTACCTTGTCGACGTCCACGGGCTGGCCCCAGTCGTCATCTACCATGATCGCGGTACCGCCGCAGCGCTCCACGTTCTCCTGCATGCGCCCGCCGAAGACCCCGTTGCGGCAGACGATGACCGTGTCCCCGGGCGCTACCAGGTTGACGAAGCAGGCTTCCATGCCGGCGGAACCGGGGGCGGAAATCGGCAGGGTGAGCGCGTTTTCCGTCTGGAAGGCATACTGCAGCAGGCCCTTGACCTCGTCCATCAGGGCCACGAACAGCGGGTCCAGGTGGCCGATGGTGGGCCGCCCCAGCGCGCCGAGGACGCGGGCGGAAACGTCGGAGGGCCCGGGCCCCATGAGGATGCGGCGCGGCGGGAAAAAGCTCTGGTTCATGTCTGTGTCCTTGTGTCAGGAGCGACGGGTCTCGGTTTCCCGTCGCACTTTGGCCTGGGCCGCGGCGATACGCGCCACCGGCACCCGGAACGGGCTGCAGGACACGTAGTCCAGGCCCAGGTCGTGGAAAAACTGGATCGAGCGCGGGTCGCCGCCGTGCTCGCCGCAGATGCCGTACTTGATCCCGGGCTTGCGCGCCCGGCTCTCGGTCACCGCGATCTCCAGCAGGCGGCCCACGGCGCGCTGGTCGAGAGTCACGAAGGGGTCGCTCTCGACCAGTTTTTTCTCCAGGTACATGGGCAGGAACTTGCCGACATCGTCGCGGGAGAAGCCGTAGGTCATCTGGGTCAGATCGTTGGTGCCAAAGCTCATGAACTCCACTTCCGCTGCCAGCCGATCCGCGCCCAGCGCGGCGCGGGGGGTTTCCATCATGGTGCCGATCTTGTAGGGAACGGAAACCTGCCTTTCCTTCAGAACCGCCTGGATACCGCGGTCGATGATCTCGCTGATCAGGCGGATCTCGCGCACGTTCACCACCAGCGGAATCATGATTTCCGGCAGCGGCTTCAGGCCCTCTTCAGTCGCTCGCACCGCGGCGCTGATAATGGCCTTCACCTGCATCTCGGTGACTTCCGGGTGTACGATCGACAGGCGGCAGCCGCGGAAACCCAGCATCGGGTTCACCTCCTTCAGGCTCTCCGTCATCGCCCGGATCTTCTCCAGCGGCTTGTCGATACGGCGCGAGAGGGCGACCATGTCCTCTTCGGTGTGGGGCAGGAATTCGTGCAGTGGCGGGTCCAGCAGGCGCACTGTCACCGGCAGCCCGTCCATCACCCGGAACAGTGCCAGCATGTCCTCTTCCTGGAACTGCAGCAGCTTGTCCAGGTAACCCTGGCGTTCTTCACGGTTGTCCGAGAGGATCATGCCGCGCATCTGGTCGATGCGCTCGGCATCGAAGAACATGTGTTCGGTGCGGCACAGGCCGATACCTTCGGCACCCAGCTCGCGCGCCTTGGCGGCATCTTCCGGGGTTTCCGCATTGGCCCGAACCTTCAGGCGCCGATGCTCGTCGGCCCAGGACAGCAGGATCTGGAAGTCCTCGCTACCGCTGGCCTCGGTCTTGGGGACGTCGCCCAGCATCACCTCGCCGGCGGTACCGTCCAGGGTAATCACATCGCCGCGTCGAATGACCACGCCGGTGACCGTGGTGGCAGTGCCCGCGGCATAGTTGATGCTCAGACCGCCGCAACCGGTAATCGCACAGACGCCCATGCCGCGTGCCACCACTGCTGCATGCGAAGTCATGCCGCCGAGTTCCGTAAGAATGCCGGCGGCGACCTTCATGCCGTGGATATCCTCGGGCGTGGTCTCCCGGCGCACGAGAATCACGCTCTGGCCAGTGGCCGCAACCTGCACCGCTTCCTCAGCCGAGAATACAACACTGCCGGTGGCGCCGCCGGGGCTTGCGGGCAGGCCGGTGGCGACAATCTCGGTCTTCTGGTCCGGGTCCACCATGGGGTGCAGGAAAGCTTCCACGTGTTCCGGCGATACCCGCATCAGGGCTTCGCTTTCAGTAATCAGGCCCTCGCGCACCATGTCCACGGCGATCTTTACCGAGGCCCGGCCGGTGCGCTTGCCGCTGCGGGTCTGCAGCATGTAAAGCTTGCCTTCCTGTACCGTGAACTCCAGATCCTGCATATCCCGGTAGTGCTTCTCCAGCTGTTCCTGGGTGCGAAACAGCTCCGCGTACACCTCGGGCAAACGCTCCTGCAGGGCGCTCACCGGCAGCGGCGTGCGGGTGCCGGCCACCACGTCCTCGCCGGCGGCATTGAACAGGAATTCGCCGAAGAAACTGTGCTCGCCGTTGGAGGGATTGCGGGTGAACGCCACGCCGGAGCCCGAGGTATCGCCAAAATTGCCGAATACCATTGCCTGCACATTCACCGCCGTGCCCAGGGTCTCGGGAATGTTGTTCATTTCCCGGTACACATAGGCCCGCGGCGTGTGCCAGGACAGGAATACCGCTTCCACCGCCAGCTTGAGCTGGACGAACGGGTCCTCGGGGAAGTCCACCAGGGTCTTGTAGATGCGGACGATTTCCTGCCAGTCCTCGGCACTCATCTCCACATCGTCGCGCTTGCCGTGCGCGGCCTTGTATTTCTCGATCTCGTGCTCGAACTGCTCGCCGTCGGCTTCCAGTACCACGTTCGCGAACATCTGGATAAAGCGGCGATAGCAATCGTAGGCGAAACGCGGATTGTCGGTCTTGCGCGCCAGTCCGGCGGCAATCTCGTCGTTCAGGCCCAGGTTGAGAATGGTATTCATCATGCCGGGCATGGACACCGCCGCCCCCGAGCGCACCGAGAACAGCAGCGGATTCTCCGGGTCGCCAAAGCGCGCGCCCATCTTTTTTTCCACCAGGTCCAGGGCGACCCGGTACTCCTGCTCGAGCAGGGGCGGAAGCTTGTTGCCGAATTCGAAGAACTCGCGGCAGGTGGGGGTGGTGATGATAAAGCCGAAGGGTACAGGCAGTCCCAGCGAGGTCATTTCACAGAGATTGGCGCCCTTGCCACCGAGCAGGTCGCGGTCGTCCTTGCTGCCCTCGTTGAACAGATATACACGCTTGGCCATGGGCCCCCCGGTCTGGTTGTTAGTTGCTGGCTTGCGAAGCGCGCGAGTATAGCGGAAAAGGGGGCGGGTCGGGAGGCACTCAGCACTGTTCCGGGGTCGCTTCGTTCTCGTGGCAGCCTGACGGCTGCAGCGTCGCTCCGGCACGGGAAGATCCTTTTTCTCCATTCCGGGCGCATGCGGCGCGCGTTCCCGCAATAATCTTGCGCTGCCGTCTGGCCGCGCACCTTGTGAGCCGTGCTGGCACTCGGCATGGCTGCGGCAGTTCTGGAGCTGGCCTGTTCCCACTTTCAGAGCTGCAGGTTGGCAGCCACTAAGTGTGGGGCGGCGGGCGCGCCGACGCCCTGCAAGTCCGTATATGGTCTCCTC
>TARA_R110002110_G_scaffold103598_19_pt1 | contig 17388 bp, 14 predicted proteins | sample TARA_R110002110 | Tara Oceans TARA_R110002110 (sample SAMEA4397330) | marine metagenome | biome: Polar Biome; feature: [SRF] surface water layer (ENVO:00010504); material: water (ENVO:00002006), including particulate matter (ENVO:01000060) such as... | depth 5 m
CCCGCCTTGCCGGCCTGTTTGACGAACTGGGCGTTCCAGCCGCGAAAAGCGATATGAGCTTTGGGGCCTCGATCGGGGGCGGCCGGTTTGAATATGGCTTTCGCGATTGGGCAGGTCTGGTCGCGCAAAAGCGCAACATCGCCAACCCACGCTACTGGGGGATGCTGCGCGACATCATGCGCTTCAACGCCCGGGCCGAGGCGCTGGCGGGCGATGGCACCCTGACAATCCGCAGCTTTCTCGAAAAGCTGGGCGCGGGCGCGTGGTTTCGCGACTATTACCTGCTGCCGCTGTCAGGCGCGATCTGGTCAACGCCCACCGAGGGTATCCTCGATTTTCCGGCACGCGCGCTGATTGATTTCTTCCGGAACCACGCGCTTCTGGGCGTCACGGGGCAGCACCAGTGGTACACGGTCAAGGGCGGATCGATCGAATATGTCCGCCGGGTACAGGCCGCATTGCTGGCGGCGGGGGTTGACCTGCGTCTCGGCGCAAAGGTTGGTGCCGTGAAACGCGAAGGCGGGTTGACCCATATCCGCGCCGTGGGCGGCAGTTGGGAGCCATTTGACGAGGTGATCTTTGCCACCCATTCCGACGACACCCTGCGCCTGTTGTCAGATCCGACGCCCGCCGAGCGCGCAGCCCTTTGCGCCATCCGTTATCAGCTCAACGACGTGGTCTTGCACGCCGACACCGCGATGATGCCAAAACGACGTGCGGCATGGGCCAGCTGGGTCTATGTTGAAGGGGCCGGGCCACGACCTGACCGGATCGACCTGACCTATTGGATGAACTCGCTTCAGCCGATCCCGGCGGATGACCCGATGTTCGTGACGCTGAACGCCAACACCAAGATCCGCGAGGAGCTGATCTATGATCAGGTGACCTTTCGTCATCCGGTCTACGACCTGGGCGCGCTTGCAGCCCAAGCCGATATCCGCGCGATGAACGGCACAAACGGCACCTGGTTCTGCGGGGCCTGGATGGGCTGCGGTTTTCACGAAGACGGGTTCGCCAGCGCGGTTGACGTCGTGACCGCAATGCAGGCGCGTGAAACCCGCCAGGTTGCTGCCGAATGAACGCCCCGCAACATATCAGGGCGCATACCTTTCACGGGCGGCGCGGCGTCGTCACCAACGCTTTTCGCTACGGCGTTGATTATGTGTTGCTGAACCCGGAAGGCCGGGGCGGCCCCTGGCTGTTTTCACGCAACCGCGCCAACCTGACTTCGCTCTGGGATGTTGACCACGGCGGCACGCCAAAGGCCGGACGTGGCCTGGCCTGGGTGCGGGATGTGTTGCACAGCCACAATTTGCCGGGCGCGGACAAGGTGCTGCTGCTGGCACAACCGCGGGTGTTTGGCCATGTTTTCAACCCCGTCTCTTTCTGGCTGTGCCATGATGCAAGTGGCGCGTTGCGGGTGGTGATTGCCGAAGTCTCGAACACCTTTGGCGATCGCCATTCATACCTGTGCCACCGCGAAGACCTTGCGCCGATCACCCGCGAAGACCAAATCACCGCGCGAAAAATCTTTCACGTCTCACCCTTTCAGCCTGTCGAGGGCGGATATGAGTTCCGCTTTGACCTCACCGATGCCCGGATCGGGATTTTCATTGATTACTCCCGGGGCAACGGCGGCCTTGTCGCCACACTGACCGGGCCACGCGCGCCGCTGACAAGCCGCGCGATCCTGGTGGCCTGTCTGCGCCGGCCTTTCGGCTCACGCCGGGTTCTGGCGCTGATCCACTGGCAGGCGCTGCGCCTGTGGCTGAAACGCGCCGGCGTTTTTTCGCGTCCGGAGCCGCCGGACAGCGAGGTCAGCCGATGACGCTAATGCCCGCGTCGTTGTTTGCCGCACTGAGCGTCGCAACCGTCCTGCCGATCCACATGCGAACAGCCGGATTGCACATCGAAAAATTCGGAGCCACGCTGACCATGGCAAGGTTTGGCACGGCCCTCATCAAGCTTGCGGAGATGATCTGATGATATTGTTTGCAACCGGCGCTGCGTTGATGCTGTCGATCTTTGTTCTTGCCTGCCGTTTCTTTGGCTTTTCCGCGCAAAAACCTGGCGACTACACCGGCAAGAGCCCCGCCATTGACCTGCGCACCCATCTGTCGGGACCAATGCTGTGCGAAGGGGTGATTTATGGGCCTTCAGGCCGAGTCACCTCGCGGTTTGTGGCGCAGATGCAGGGCAAGTGGAGCGGCAACTCGGGCACGCTCACCGAGGCGTTCCGCTATGACAGCGGGAAGGTGCAGACCCGCCACTGGTCGCTGGCACTCGGGAAGGATGGCAGTATCCGCGCCGAAGCGCCTGACCTGATCGGCACGGGGCACGGACGCGTCGAGGGGCCTTGCGTGATGCTGCGCTACCGGATCCGGCTCGAAAGATCGGCGGGTGGCCATGTGCTGGATGTCACCGACTGGATGTATCTGATGGAAAACGGTACCATCATCAACCGCAGCCAGTTCCGCAAATGGGGCCTCAAAGTGGCCGAGTTGGTCGCCACCATGCGCCCGATGCCGCAGCCCGCCGCATGAGGGACTGGCAGGGAAGACGCTATTGGCTGATCGGCGCGAGCGAGGGACTTGGCCTGGCACTCGCCCGCCTCATCAACGCGGCCGGCGCCGAGGTCATCCTTTCGGCCCGTTCTGAAAACCGTCTGGCGGATGCGGCGGCGCAGATGCCGGGCAAGGCGCGCGCGGTGCCGCTTGACGCGGCCGATGCCGCCTCGGTACGGGCAGCGGCGGCCGAAATCGGGCCGGTCGATGGCATGGTCTGGCTGGCGGGCGTCTATTGGCCGATGACGGCGCAGGCGTGGCAATCCGATCAGGCCGAGGCGATGTGCGACGTCAATTTCACCGGATGCGTCCGCAGCATCGGGGCGGTACTGCCTGAGATGATCGCGCGCAACAAAGGACACATCCTCATCATCGGCTCCCTTTCGGGCTTTCGCGGTCTGCCAGGGGCCATCGGCTATGCCGCAGCCAAGGCCGGCACAATGGCCCTGGCAGAGTGCCTTCATGCCGATCTGCGTGGCAGCGGCGTCACCATACAACTTGCCAACCCGGGCTTCATCCGCACCCGCCTGACGGCCAAAAACCAGTTTGCCATGCCCTTCTTGATGGAACCGGATCAGGCCGCACGGCACATATTTGAACTGATGCAGACCAATCGTTTCAAATCCAGCTTCCCGATGGTCTTTTCCTGGGTGTTCCGTCTCGCCCAATTCCTGCCCGACTGGGCCTATTACCGCCTCTTCGCCCCGAAATAGCGCGACATCATCTGTTCAAAAATATCCCACGGGGGTCCGGGGGTGTGAAACCCCCGGCGTGTGAATGCCGCGCGATCTTGAAACAGCCTCCGGGCGCACAAATCGCGCAGCCTCACCCCAGGTGTTCCACGCGCTCCAGATACTGCGCCTGGCCGCGCACAACCTCCAGCCAGGCCGCAACACGTTCCGGGTCATGCGGCGCGGGCTGCACCCCGGCGGGCAAATCACGGTTCAGCACCGCTTCCACCGCCAAGGACACCGGAATGGAAACCAGCCGCGCCATCGCCGTGCCGCGCGCGTCGCCATGCGCGTCCATCGCCCAGGTCTCATGAAACACGGCGACGCCATCTTTTTCGGCCTTCAACGAGACAAACAGCACCACACGGTCCGGCTCTCCCGGCGCGTAGGCATTGTCGCGCCAGAACTGATCGGACATCTCGCGCAGGCGCGCCTCTCCTGCCGGGCCTTGCAAGGTCTCGACCTCGCGAAACACATGGGCCCAGGCTTTGGCCCAGCCATTCAGGCGCAACGTGCCCCGCACAAAGTCACGCACTTTCCACGCCGGATCAAATCGGTAATCCGCGATGAAGGGCAGGCTGTCGCGATTGGGATAAACCTCAAAACTCTCGGGCTGCGGCAGCGGCGCGTCGTAGGCGGAAATCGCGTCCCAAGGTCGCGCTGCCCGCAATTCCGAAAAATCACGCAGACTGACAGAGGGCGAGCGCAGCGCCTTCAGCACCCCCAGCGCCGACCACGAAAACTTGTATCGGAAGGCATTGGCGACCTTCGGCACACCGCCGCAATAGGACGTGAAGCTCAGCTCATTTTCCGCGTCATAGCCCGTGCTGGCGCGGTAGCGCGCCACGAGGTCATGCGCCATCAGATGGTCGATGCCGGGGTCAAGCCCCACCTCGTTGACCGAGGTCAGGCCCGCCGCGCGAAAAGCACTGTCCAGCGCCGCCATTTCCGGTGCGACGTAGCTGGACGAGACAAAATGCGCGCCCTTTGCCAGACAGGCCTTTGCGATCAACACGTGCTGGTCGGCGGGCAGCATCGACACCGCCACATCGCCCGGCTGCAAGGCTGCGGTCAGGGCCGCCAGATCATAGGCGCGGATGCCATCGGCGACATCGCCCACCGCCTGTCTTGCCTTGGCGACTGTCCGGTTCCACACCGCAACCGGGTGGCCAGCCGCGATCAGCCGACGCAGACCGGGAATGGCCGAAAGGCCGGTACCACACCAATGGATTGTCATCTCGTCATCCCTTCAGAGTTTCGCGATATGGGTGTCGAACAGCGCCTTGGCGCGGCCCCAGACACCGGCGTCCAGGGTATCCAGTGTCAGCAGCGACGGCAACAACAGCCCGCCAAAATCCTCACTGCTTTCGACAGGCAACAGCGAGGGCAGGTTGTCGATCGCCGTGACATCCAGCACCGGGTCATCGGCCACGCGCAGCGCGGGGGCCGCCCAATCCGTGGCGCGGTCATAGACCTTGACCGGTGAGAAGTCCGAAGTCGGATCGCAGGCAATATCGCCGATTACAGTCAGCACCCGCGCGTCGGTTTTCGCGCGGGCAGGCACAAACACCGGGCAACCGGGACGGGCGAGGATACAGTTGAGGAAAATCCCGTGCGCCAGAACCTCGGGGAACGGGCCACCATGCGCGGTCTCGGCCATATCCCATTTCGTCACAGCAATACCCATCGCGGCGCACAGGTCTGCCGCCCCGGTTCCGACCCGGCCCAACGCGCCGATCACGATCGCTCGCGGGCGTGCGCTGCCTGTTGCGGCCAGTTCTGCCCCCAGATCATCCAGCAGCGCCTGTTTTCCGGGGTATTTCGCGACCGGCCCCGCAATTTCGCCCCGCTGCTGCGCGGCCCAGCATTTCAGCGCCACGGCGGCACCGGCATAGCCCGCCCAATAGCCAAAGGCCGCGACGCGGCGACCGTTTTCATCTGTCAGATACTCGATGTCATACAGCGTGCCGCCCCCCGCCTTGAAGCGGCGCAGCAAGTCTGCCCCGGCGGGCTGCCCCTTGTAGGCGTGGCCGAACAGGATATGGCGATGCGTCAGTGGCGTGCCGTCTTCGGGCAATTCTTTCAGGCCGAAGATGATCGCATCCCTTGGCGCCGAGGGCCAGGAATTTTCGGGCGCAATCGCACAGCCTGCGGCGCGGTAGCCGTCGATGCCGATCGCGCGGACCGAGCTTTGCTCGACCGTCACCTCGAACCCGGCGGCAAGCATGGCCGCTGCGCCCGCGGGCGTGATGCCGACGCGCTCTTCGTTCGGGCGCTGTTCGGCGCGGACCCAGATATGTGTCATGGTTTTTCCTCAGGTTTCGTCGCGTCCGGGGTGTCAGATATCAGGGTGCCGGGTATCGGCGCGTCAGGCGTCAGTGTGCCTGGCATCAGCCGCAGATACCCCCGCCGCAGCGCCCGTTTCTGCCAGCGCTCTGCGGCCGCGCAGGCCTCTCGCAGATTGGCGAACCAGGCGATCCGGCGCTGGCCAGTGCCCGCCCCCGGACGGCCGCGCAGGCCCCATTCGCGCAGCACGGAATATTCGCCAAACAGGTTGTAGGCAACGTCCACCCGGTAATACCGGGCCGCGCCATTCTGACAGCGTAGCATATGGAACCCGAACATCGCGGCCCCCCGACCTTGTTTCTGCCCCCAGAGATACCAGATTCCGGGGCAAGCAACAGAGGGCAGGTGCACAGAAAGGCAGGTTGATACAGGTGGCGACGCGCACGCAGCGTAAAATTGCGGCAAAAGCCGGTTGCTCCCGGTCTGTCGGCTGGTCTGTCAGGGGGGGACAGACTATAGTTCTTGGGGTTCTTGGGGTGCGGCGGAGCAACAATGCCGCGAAACACCCGAGATGAAACCCTGACAGAGCGGAGGTCGCGCCGATGTCGATGTTCACCCTTCTCGCCGATCTGCTGTTCGTCGGCCACAGCCTGATCGGCCCCTCGCTGCCTGCGATGGTGTCGGCGGGGTTGGCGCAACAGGGCGTCAACATGACCGTCGCGGCGCAGATCATCAACGGCGCACCTTTGCGCTACGCCTGGGACAATTCGGCCGAGGGAGAGGGAGTGGATGCGCGGATCGCGTTGCCTGAAGGTCAGACCCGTGTGCTGGTGCTGACCGAGGCAATCCCGCTGGCGGCTCAGGTCGAGTGGAATGACAGCGCGGGCCAGGTCGCGAAATTCGCCGGTCTCGCCTGGCAGGCCCGGCCTGATACCCAAGTTTACATCTACGAGACATGGCACAGCCTGAACAGTGGCCCCGGAGCGGTGATTGCGGGGGACCCCGGCGCCGGTGTGCCCTGGCGCGAACGCATCGATGCCGATCTGCCGTTGTGGGAGGGGCTGACCGTGCAGGCCAACGCCCAACGCCCGGCAGGCGCCCCGTTGGTACGGCTGATCCCGGCAGGTCAGGCGATGGCGCGGCTTTCCGACGCCATCGCGCGGGGCGAAGTGCCTGGCATTTCGGCCATCCGCGCGTTGTTTGACGATGACATCCATCCCGATGACAAGGCGTTATATTTCCTGGCGCTGGTCCATATCGCGACAATCAGCGGTCAAAGCCCGGTCGGGCTGCCCGCAAAACTGACGCGCCGCTGGATCAGCCGCGAGGCCGTGATCACCGACGCCCAGGCCGCCGCATTCCAGCGCATCGCCTGGGATGCTGTGCAGACTTACCGTGCGGATGACGCAGCCCGGATCGCGGCGTTGGTACAAGGTGGCACCTCACAAGAAAAGGCCGGGGTGCGCGACACGGCAAAGGGGTTGACGGACAAGACGATCGCCCCCGCCACCGTGCCGGAGGCGCAACCATTGCCTGCCACGATCAACCGCTTCGCCACCGTCACGAACCCCCGCCTCTCGCTTGGGCTAGCCCCGGTCAATGACTGGTCGGTGCAGCAACCGTTTCTCGATGTGATGAAAACCGCGCGTCCGTGGTTTGGTCACCTGCCGGGGCGCTGGGGTGGCTATGAGTTCGGCACACTGAAGGCCGGTGGCTTTCTCGATGCCGATGGCTGGCCGCGCCGCATTCCGCCCGACGTGACCGCGCTTTCAACGCTTGTCCTGACCGACCTGCCCGAAAATGCCGGGGCGGTCGCCGGGCGCTACGTGTTGCGCTATCAGGGCAAGGGCACGCTGCGTGTCGAGGGTCGCGCCAGGGTGTCAGACACGCAACCGGGCCGCATTGTGTTTGACTACACGCCGGGTCCCGGTTCTGTCGTCCTGACCCTGTCCAGCACCAGCGCCGGCGACCCGATCCGCAATATTTCCATCGTCCGCGACAGTCGTGAGGGCGCACTGGCCGCCGGGGCGCTGTTCAACCCCGATTGGCTGAACCGTATCCGGGGCGTGCGTGGGTTGCGGTTCATGGACTGGATGGCCACCAACAATTCAACCATTTCCGCCGCTGCGGATCGCCCCGGGGTCAGCGATTTCAGCTGGGCTGTCAAAGGGGTTCCGGTCGAGGTCATGGTCGCGCTGGCGAACGAGTTGCGCGCCGACCCCTGGTTCACCCTTCCGCACCTCGCCACCGATGAATTTGCCCGACTCTATGCCGATACCGTGCGCGACACCCTTGCGCCAGGCCTGCGCGCCCAGATCGAATTTTCGAACGAGGTCTGGAACTGGCAGTTCGATCAGGCGCGTTGGGCCGATTCGCAATGCCGCGCGCGCTGGCAGGTCAAAGACTGTTGGGTGCAGTTTTACGCCCTTCGCGCCGCCGAGGTCGCCGACATCTGGGCCGACAGTTTCGGCGCCGACGCCAAAGACCGCCTGGTTCGGGTTGTCGCCACCCAGACCGGCTGGCCGGGGCTGGAAGATCAGATCCTGAATTCGCCGCTGGTGCGGGCCGAAGGGCACCGCCCGCCTGGCGAAAGTTTTGACGCCTATGCCGTGACGGGGTATTTCGCGGCGGGGCTCGGCTCTGCCGCAAAGGCTGACATTCTGGACGACTGGCTTCGCAAAAGTGCCGAGAAGGCAAACACCGATGCGGAAAAACAAGGCCTTACAGGGAAATCCCGGCAAGACTATACTTTTGCGCACCGCTTTGACCTTGCCACAGAGCTTGCGAGTGATGAATTGGAAAGCGGGGCAATCTCGGGCTCGCCCGAAGATTCACTTGACGCTTTGTTGACCAAGACGCTGCCATATCATGCCCGTGTGGCAAAAGCCTGGGGATTGCGACTGATGATGTACGAGGGCGGAACGCATGTTGTGGGGCTTGGCCCGCGGGTCGAGAACGCGACGCTGGCCGCGTTCTTCCAGCAGTTGAACTACAGCCCCCGAATGGGCCTGCTTTACGAAAAACTGTTGACGGGCTGGGCGGCGTTGACCGATGCGCCCTTCAACGCCTTTGTCGATGTGGCGACGCCTGTCAAATGGGGCAGTTGGGGCGCGCTGCGCCACCTCGGCGATGACAATCCGCGCTGGCGGGCCCTGGCGCAGGGCTGCCGCACATGCTGAGCGTTATCATCCCTGCCAACAACGAATCCGGCTATATCGCGGCCTGCCTTGCCAGCCTCTTTGCGTCGCAACCGGTGCCGGGCGGGGCCGAGGCGATTGTCGTCGCCAACGGCTGCGACGACAACACCGCCGATGTCGCGCGCGCGACCCATGATCTGGCCGACAAGGCCGGTTGGGGCCTGACGGTGATCGAACTGGCAAAAGGTGGCAAGCCGATGGCGCTGAACGCCGGAGACACCGCGGCGCAAGGCGAGATGCGGGTCTATCTGGATGCGGATGTCCGGGTCAGTGCCCCGCTCATGGCGCAGCTTGTCACAGCCCTTGCGGTGGAAGATGCGCGCTACGCCACGGGCAAGGCCGTTATTCCGGCGGCGAGATCGGCCATAACCCGCGCCTATGCCCGCTTTTGGCAGAAGCTGCCCTTTGCGCAAAGCACGGCTCCCGGCCACGGGCTGTTTGCCGTGAACGCGCCTGGCCGGAAGCGCTGGCAAACCTTCCCGGCCCTCATCTCGGACGACACCTTCGTGCGCCTTCATTTCCGCCCGCAAGAGCGGATCGGTTGCCCTGCGCCCTACACCTGGCCGATGATCGAAGGCTTCCGCGCATTGGTCAGGGTGCGCCGGCGCCAGGATCAGGGTGTGGTCGAGATTTCGCGGCTGTACCCGGCATTGATGATGAACGAGGGCAAGGCGCGGTTGCAACCAACGGCATTGGCGCGCCTGGCATTTACCGATATCGCCGGTTTTACGGTTTACGCGGCGGTGTCGCTGGCCGTGCGGCTGAAACGGGACCAGTCGGGCTGGACGCGCGGGCGCTAGGCAGGCTGGACGCGGAGGTGTCGGGGCTGTTCGCCAACTGCCCCTGCTCAGCGCGCCGTGAACAGCGCCGCAAGTTTAGCCGCCTCCCGGTCAATATCGTGGCGCTGCAAGACCCTTGCGCGGGCATGGCGTCCCATCTTTGCCAGGATTTCCGGTGTGGCCGCCGCCAGATCGTCGATCGCACGGGCCAGCGCCGCGGCATCGCCCGCAGGCACCAGCCAGCCCGATTTTCCCTGCTCCAGCAGTTCCGGCACCCCGGCAACATAGGTGGCGATCACCGGGCGACCTGCGGCCATCGCCTCCATCACCACGACAGGCAGGCCCTCGGCAAAAGACGGCAAGATCAGCGCATGCGCCGCCGCCAGCGCCTGGCGCACGCCGTTTTCATCCTGCCAGCCCGCCAGGGTAACGACACCGCCAAGATCATTCGCGGCAATCGTCTCTTCAAGCACCGGGCGCAGCGGCCCGTCTCCGACCAGGGTCAGCCGCAGGCCGGGGTGGTGCGGCGCGGCAAGGGCGATGGCCTCTGCCAGCAGCGAAAACCCCTTTTGTTCGGTCAGCCGCCCGATCGCCACCAGATGCGGCCCCCCGGGTGGCAGGGCCGCAGGTTCGGGAAACAGCGCAGGCACGATACCGCAATGCACGACATGCAGGCGCGGCCAGTCCGGCAGGGCGGCCCAGCGGCACAACTGACTGCGGCCAAACTGACTGATCGCCACGGTAAAAGCAGCGCGCCGGATCTTTTCGCTCAGGCTATAGGCGCGCGGGGCGTCAAACTCTTCCGGGCCGTGAACCGTAAAGCTGTAGCGCGGCCCGCCCAATTGATGCGCAAGCAGGGCAACAGTTGTGGAATTCGTGCCAAAATGGGCGTGCAGATGCGTGATGCCAAGCGCCCGACAGCGCCGCGCAATGCAGGCCGCCTCAAGCAGATAAACCAGATGCCGCGCCACGCCGCCCGTGCCGGGGCTGCCCCCGGCCCCGGCACGCCCACATTTGATCGCCAGTTTCAAAGCGGCCCGGCTTTGCGCCGGACGGGTCAGGAGAAGGCCCAGCGCTGGGGCCAAAAGCCCGATCACACCGCGTTTCAAAATATGTTCTGTCCGGTCATCCTCGGCGAGGTCTGCCGGGTCCACCAACGCCGCCCGGTCAGACCGCATGGCAAAGCGATGTACGCAAAAGCCACGCCGTTCCAACGCCGCAATCTCGCGCCGGATAAAGCTATGCGACGCGCGCGGATAGGTGTTGACCAAATAAGCAATCTGCACAGAGGGTTCCATAAATTGCCCTTCCGACAGGTTTATGCCGTCGGCTGCCCTTTGCAAAGCCCCTGATATCGCGCAATCTCCGCGCCCGGGCCACAGAATTGACGCAACACCGGGTCAACCCTCGGACAATACTGCCGGACACGCGCGAGATCGGAGCTTTTGATGTCTATCCTGAAGGCCCTCAATGGGCAGGCGCTGTTTGACCGTGCGCTGCGCGGGTCGGCCATTACGGCACTTGGTTATGTCGCGTCGCAAGGGCTGCGTCTGGCGTCAAACCTTATCCTGGCCCGCCTGTTGTTCCCCGAAGCGTTCGGCCTGATGGCGCTGGTGACCGTGGTCCTGGTCGGTCTCGCGATGTTTTCCGATGTCGGCATCGGGCCGGCCATTTCACGCAGCCCGCGCGGCGACGATCCTGCATTCCTGAACACCGCCTGGACGATGCATGTGATCCGCGGCGTCATGCTGTGGCTGACGGCCCTTGCGCTGGCGTGGCCCCTCGCCTGGTTTTACGAGGCCCCCGATCTGCGCAACCTGCTGCCGGTCGCGGGCATCTCGCTGTTGATCGCGGGGTTCAACCCGACGCGGATCGAAACGGCAAACCGGCACCTGTTGCTGGGTCGGGTCACAGTGCTTGACCTGATCTCGCAGGCCGTCGGCATCACCGCCATGATCGTGCTTGCCCTTGTCACCGGCTCTGTCTGGTCCCTGGTGCTGGGGGCCGTTCTGGCCGCGATGGTCAAGCTGGTGCTGATGCATCTCTGGCTGCCCGGCCCACGCAACCGCTTTTCCTGGGAGCGCGCCTCGGCGCACGAGTTGGTGCATTTCGGAAAGTGGGTATTTCTGTCAACGGCTTGTGGCTTTGCCCTGTCGCAGGGAGACCGGCTGATTTTGGGGGCGTTTTTGCCACTCGACAGGCTGGGTGTTTATAACATCGGCTATTTCCTTGCCTCTTTTCCCTGGCTTCTGGGTGGGGCTGTCGTGATGAAGGTGATGATCCCGCTGTACCGCGATCACCCGGCGGGGGCCAAAGCGGCGAACACTCCGCGCGTGCGCAAGCTGCGCATGGCGATGACCGGCGGGCTTCTGGCAATGCTGGGCGTGCTGGCCATTGGCGGCGTGCCGCTGGTCGGCTTGCTCTATGATGACCGTTATCAGTTGGCCGGGGGTATCGTGGTCCTGGTGGCCTGCCTGCAAATGCCCGCCGTGATCGGCATGACCTATGACCAGGCCGCCCTCGCCGCCGGAGACTCGCGCAACTTCTTCTTCGTGCTGTTGGCCAAAGCATTGGTGCAGACCGGGGCTTTCCTTTTGGGAGCCTCGCTCGCCGGTCTGCCCGGCGCGCTTGCAGGCCAGGGCCTTGCCCTCGCGGCCGTGCACCCGCTGATCATCTGGCTGGCGCGCCGCCATGATGTCTGGGATCTTCGCCACGATATGCTTTGGTCGGGCGTGGCGCTTGTCCTGATCGGGCTCGCGCTCACGCTGAACGCCCCGGCCATCGCGGCGCTGACGCGGTGACATGCTGGCGCAACAGGCGCATCGGTGAGGCGATGAAACGGGGTATTGAGCCAAATTTTCCGGTCGCTGCTTTGTTCTCGCCCAATTTTTGCCGTGTTTCGCTGCAAATCTCGATACAGCACGACACTCGTTGATCGGGCAAAGTTGATCGGGTGCAGTCTGATACGAACAGAACAAGGGGACACAGCTATGCTAGTCGGGGCAATCCTGTCGGGTTTCTATGCAGGTTTCTGCGCTATTATCATCGGCGTGAATTTCGGACTGCCGCTTTGGGGGATCATCCTGCTCTACCCGATCGCCGGAAGCCTGGGCTGTCTTGCCTTTATCGCGAGATCCATGCTGCGCAGCGGGTCGTTCGCCGGATACCCCGGCGGCCATTCCGGCGTTCAGCTTTCCACGCAGAACCGCTGAACCGGCGGCATTTCCGCCAATCCCTTTGACGTCACATCCCTTTGATCGCGCGGGCCTTTGACTGCGCATCCGGTTGACTGCGCATCCGGTTGACTGCGCATCCGGTTGACTGGGCATCCGGTTGACTGGGCATCCGGTTGACTGGGCATCCGGTTGACTGGGCGGGCCCGCGCCCGTGTGTCCATGGCAATGCCATCAGGACGGGTTCGATGCCCGCCCTGATGGCATTTTCCTCAAGGCAGAAGCCTGACAAAAGCTTTGCACCCCGCACCTGCCGCATTCAGACCTTCAGAAGTCGCCCTTCCGGCTCACACCGCACCCCGCTCCGGCGCTACGCTTGCCCTCGTGAACCCGCGCTGACCCTCGTGAACCCGGAGGCCGCAATGACAAAACATCCCCGACTGCTTTCACCCCTTGCCCTGCGCGGCCAAACGCTGCGCAACCGTATCGTCTTTGGGGCCCATACCGCCAACATGGCCCAAGACGGGCTGCCGGGCGCGCAGTTCGGGGCCTACCTGCTTGAGCGTGCCAAGGGCGGTGCGGCGATGATCGTGGCAGAGCCGATGCCGGTTCACCGCACCGGTGTGTTGACGCGCGGCAACTTCCGCCACTCGACAGATGCCGTCATCCCGCATTTCCGCGCCATCACCGAACCGGTACGCGACGCGGGCGCGGTAATTTTGCAGCAGCTCTACCACGTTGGTGCTCATGGCGATTCCGACCTCAGCTTTGCGCCACACTGGTCGCCCTCGGGCCATCCGTCATACCATGATTCCGACGGCTCCCATGCCGTAACCGGGGCCGAGATCGAAGAGTTGATCACCGCCCATATCGCCGCCGCCCGCCGTTGCCGCAATGCCGGTTTTCAGGGCGTCGAGGTCTGGGCCGCCTATCACTCGCTGCTCGATCAGTTCTGGACCTCGTGGAGCAATTCACGCGAAGACCAATGGGGCGGCAGCCTTGAAAACCGCACCCGACTGTCGCGCCGCATCATCGACGGTATCCGCAAGACCTGCGGCGACGATTTCATCATCGGCCTCGCCGTTTCGACCTCTGACAGCCATGATGTCATGCTCTCCACCGAAAACCTGTGCGAGATCGTGGCTCTGCATGACGCCACCGGTGATGTTGACTATGTGACCTGCGGTCACGGCGGCTATCTGGATTTCGAGCGCCTGATGCCGACATTCCTGTTCCCCGAAAAGCTGACCGCCCCGGTGACCGCACATCTGAAGGCCGCCGTCAGTCATGCCAGAGTCACGTCAGAGGCGCATGTCCGCACCCCCGAAAACGCCGAATCCATCCTCAGCCAGGGTCAGGCCGATCTCGTCTCGATCGTGCGAGGCCAGATCGCCGACCCACACCTAGCCCGCAAAACGACAGAAGGTCGCGCCCGCGATGTCCGCGCCTGTATCTCCTGCAATCAGATGTGCTGGGGGCGCCGCAGTCGCGATTTCTGGATATCCTGCCTCATCAACCCTTCGGCGGGCCGCGAGTGGGAATGGGGTCCTGAACCCTTTGCAGCCGCCCCCTCTCCCAGGGACATCCTCGTCATCGGCGCCGGCCCGGCAGGGCTGGAAGCCGCGCGCACATCCGCCGAACGTGGCCACCGGGTTCAGATACATGAGGCCCAGTCGCGGATCGGCGGGCAGTTCCGCCTCGCCGGTCTGCAACCCCGCCGCGGCCAGATCCTGGATCTGATGGACTGGTATGAAGGCCAGTTCGAAAAGCTCGGCGTCGCCCTGCATCTCAACAGTTTCCTTGATCCCGACACGCTGCCCGCCACCGATCACACCATCATCGCCACCGGCTCGCTGCCCGATCCTGATGCCAGGCAACGCTGGAACCCAGGCCCCGTGCAGCTTCCAGGCCTCGAATATGGCAACGTCTTCGCCCCCGAAGAAATCCTGCGCCGCGAGGCCCGAACCGGCGATACGGTCGTGGTCTATGACGAGGGCGGCAATTGGCGTGGCGTCGGCACAGCGTGGTACCTTGCCGAACAGGGCAAACAGGTGATCATCGTCACGCCTGACGCCTATGTCGGAAAAGAGATCACCCGCACTTCCGCCGACATGCCAGCCCGCCAGCGTCTGGCCCGTCTCGGCGTCCGCATGATCACCGAACATTGTCTGACGCGTTGGCACGGCAACGGCATCACCATTCGCAGCTTCCTGACCGGTGCCGAGGAAACCATCCCCGCTTCCGCGCTCGTCATGGCCACCACCAACCGTGCGTTCGATCCCTTTCCCGAAACCATTCCCGGCACCACCCTGCACCGTATCGGCGATTGCGCGGCCCCGCGAACGGCCCCCTATGCTTTTCACGAAGGCCGCAAGCTCGGCCTCACGCTGTGAAAGCCGGTTTCTTTTCGGCCCCGATATCCCCGCCAGAGGCATCTGGCCACCCGCTGTCGCGCCAATCATCGCGGCCTGCGCCCCCATGCATCCATGGCAATGCCGCTGGGGCGGGCTCGACGCCCGGCCCGGCGGCTTCTCCCGCGTGCGTCAGAACGGGCAGGGGGCCGAAAAGCTCAAGGCCACGCCGCTTTCCGGATGACGCAGTTTCAAGCTGTCGGCGTGCAGCATCAACCGTGCAAACGCCGCTGCATCCCCGGTCGCATACAACGGATCGCCGAGGATCGGGTGGCCGATCTCGGCCATATGCACCCGCAACTGATGGCTGCGCCCGGTCTTTGGCATCAGCCGCACACGCGTTTCCAACCGGTCCTGCCGGATCACCCGCCAATCTGTCACCGCAGGCTTGCCGGTCTCGAAATCCACGTGCTGGCGCGGACGGTTGGGCCAGTCAACGATCAGTGGAAGATCGACCCGCCCGGCCCCGCCTTCCAGCCGCCCCCACAGCCGCGCCAGATAAATCTTTTTTGTCAGCCGCTTTTCGAACTGCTGCCCCAGAAAGCCTTGCGCCGCCCTGGTGCGTCCAAAGACCATCACGCCCGAAGTGTCGAGGTCCAGCCGGTGCACCAGTAAAATATCCGGGAAGGTATCGCGCAGCCGGTTGATCAGACAATCGGTCCTCTCGTCCCCGCGCCCCGGCACGGACAGCAGCCCGGCCTGTTTGTCCGCGACCACGATATGATCGTCGGCATACAGGATCACCGGGGCGGCATCGGGCGGGTCGTAGACAAATTCAGCCATCAACCGGCCTTAGCGCAGCGCGGGCGGGCAGGCAATCCGCTGACCCTCGATTGTGATCTTCTCCAGGCTAGGTCTGACGTGGCAGCGCAAGGCGCGTCAGGCATTCATCCCACTGCCGTTTTGATTTGCCCGACAGGGGCAAGCGCGCACACCGCGTCATAATGCGTCAGGAACACCTTGCCGCTCAGGTTGTGCAGAAAATGCGCGCGTTTCAACCGGTCCATCACCGGGCCCTTCACCTCGGACAGGTGCAGCTTTACGGCCATCTGTTCCAGGCGCAGATTGATCGCCTCCAGCGATTCCAGCGCCGAGAGGTCGATCTCGTTGATTGCACAGGCCATCAGCACGACATGGCGGATTTCCGGACAGCCGGCAACACGGTCGTAGATGTAATCCTCGAGGAAGCGGGCATTGGCGAAGTACAGGCTTTCGTCGATCCGCAGGCTCAGCAGGCCGGGGGCCGTCAGCACCGCGTGGCGATTGATGTTGCGGAAATGCTGAGTGTGCGGCACCAGGCCCACCTCGGCGATGTGCGGGCGAGAGGTTTTGTAGAGGTGCAGCCCGATCGACAGCGCGACCCCAGCCGAAACCCCGGTTTCCACACCCAGCAGCAGCGTCATCAGAACCGTCACCAGCACGGCCAGGAAATCCGGCTTTGAATAGGTCCAACTGCGCTTCAGAATACCAACGTCCACCAGGCCAAGCACCGCGACGATGATCGTTGCCGCCAGAACCGCGCTGGGCAGAAAATAGATCAGCGGCGTCAGGAACAACGCCGCTATCGCCAGGCCTACCGCCGTGAATGCGCCTGCCGCCGGGGTTTCGGCGCCGGCATCAAAGTTCACGACCGAGCGTGAAAACCCCCCCGTCACCGGATACCCACCGGTCAGGGCCGCGCCGATATTCGCAAGGCCCAGTCCGATCAATTCCTGATTGGGGTCAATGCGTTGCCGGCGTTTCGCAGCCAGGGTCTGGGCCACCGAGATGGATTCGACAAAGCCGATGATCGAAATCAGCACCGCGGGCAGTGCCAGTTGCGCCACCAGATCAAGCGACAGGTCAGGCAAGCTGAATGGTGGCAGCGACTGCGGCACGGAGCCCACGACATTCACGCCATAGCGATCAAGGCCAAGCACCCGGACAATGACAGTCGTGACCACGATCGCCGCGACCGGTCCGGTTTTGGCACCGAGGTCTGCGGCCTTCGCGCTTAAGCCCATTGATCGCAGTATCGGCTTCAGCCCCTTGCGCACCCAAAACAGAAACGCCGTCGCCGACGCGCCGATGATCAGGGTGATCACATTGGTCTTGTCGATATTTCGGGATAGGGACGCCGCTTGTTCAAGAATGGTTTCCCCGCCCGCCCTGATGCCCAATATATTACCGATCTGGCTGGCCGCGATCAGCAGGCCCGATGCCGTGACAAAGCCCGCGATCACCGGGTGTGACAGGAAGTTCGCGACA
>TARA_R110002110_G_scaffold293407_9_pt1 | contig 17377 bp, 18 predicted proteins | sample TARA_R110002110 | Tara Oceans TARA_R110002110 (sample SAMEA4397330) | marine metagenome | biome: Polar Biome; feature: [SRF] surface water layer (ENVO:00010504); material: water (ENVO:00002006), including particulate matter (ENVO:01000060) such as... | depth 5 m
GCAGACGATTGAGGGCCGGGTCGATGCCGGGCGGTTGCCACAGGCGATGGCCGCGCTGCCCGCGCCGGATGCGGTGTTTGTCGGCGGTGGCGGCGACGCGGCCCTGCTGACCACGCTGTTCGACGCCCTACTCCCGGGCACCAGGCTGGTGATGAACGGCGTGACACTGGAGACCGAAATGCTGCTGGCCGCCTGGCACGCCCGCAAGGGCGGCAGCCTGTTGCGGATCGAGATGGCCGAGGCCGCCCCCCTGGGCCGCATGCGCGGCTGGTCGCCCGCCCGCGCCGTGGTGCAATGGAGTGTCGTGCTATGATCGTTGCGGGATTTGGATTGCGCACGACAGCGACGCGCGACAGCCTCGAGGCGGCGCTTGCTCTGACAGCGGCAAGGTTTGCGGCAAAGGTGACGGATCTGGCGGTGGTGGCCGACAAGGCCGACCTGCCGGCGATCCGCAACCTTGCGGCGGCAACCGGCCTGCCGCTTCATGCCGTGGCGCTGCCCGATCTTGACCAAAGCCGCGCGCAGACCCTTTCACCGCACCAGCCGACACGCTATGGCAAGGCCTCTGTCGCCGAAGCCGCCGCCCTTGCCGTTGCCGGGGCGGGTGGCATACTCATTCAGACCCGCCTGATTTCCCCTGACGGGCTGGCGACCGTCGCCATTGCAGAAGGAACCGGCCTATGACTGTACATTTCATTGGCGCGGGCCCCGGTGCCGCCGACCTGATCACCCTGCGCGGCCGCGACCTGATCGCTGCCTGCCCGGTGTGCCTGTACGCAGGCTCGCTTGTGCCCCAAGCGCTGCTGTCGCATTGCCCGCCCGACGCGCGGATCGTCAACACGGCCCCCCTGACGCTGGATCAGATCATGGATGAAATCGCCGCTGCCGATGCGGCGGGCCAGGATGTGGCGCGACTGCATTCCGGCGATCTGTCGGTCTGGTCGGCGATGGGAGAGCAACTGCGCCGGTTGCGCGGCCTCGGCATCGCCTATGATGTGACGCCGGGTGTTCCGTCTTTTGCCGCCGCCGCCGCAACCCTCGGGGCGGAACTGACGCTGCCGGGCGTGGCACAATCGGTAATCCTGACGCGCACCTCGGGCCGCGCTTCGGCGATGCCAAAAGGTGAAACCCTGGCCGCTTTTGCAGCGACAGGGGCCACGCTCGCCATCCACCTGTCTGTGCATGTGCTGGAAAAAGTGATCGCCGAGTTGACACCGCATTACGGGCCCGACTGCCCGGTAGCCGTTGTCTGGCGCGCAAGCTGGCCCGATCAGCGGGTGGTCAAGGCAACGCTGGCGACGCTGGAAACCGCGATCGGCGCGGAGATGGAGCGGACCGCCCTTATTCTGGTTGGCCATGCCCTGGGCGATGGAGAGTTTGACGAGAGCCGGCTTTACGCGGGCGATTATGACCGCCGCTATCGCCCGGTCGGCACCGCGCCGCGCTTTCCGGAAGGTCAGTGATGCCAAAGGGCCTGCTGATATCGGCCCCTGCCTCGGGCACCGGCAAAACCACCGTTGCGCTGGGACTGCTGGCGGCGCTGCGGGCGCGCGGTCTGGTGGTGCAGCCCTTCAAAAGCGGGCCGGACTATATTGACCCTGCCTTCCACGCGGCGGCCTCGGGCAGGCCGTCCTATAACCTTGACACCTGGTCGATGCCGCAGGCGATGTTGCAGGGGCTGCTGTCAGCCGGGGCAGACGCCGACCTGACACTGGCCGAGGGCTCGATGGGTCTGTTCGACGGTGTGGCCCAGGCGGGTGAGGCCGGAACCGGTGCCAGCGCCGACGTGGCCGCGCTGATGGGCTGGCCGGTGGTGCTGGTGCTTGATGTCTCGGGCCAGGCGCAATCGGCCGCCGCTGTGGCGCTGGGGTTCGCGGCGATGCGCCCTGAGGTGACCCTCGCGGGGGTGGTGCTCAACCGCACAGCCTCGCCCCGGCATGAAGCGCTGGTGCGCGCCGGGATGTCAGCCGCCGGCATCCGCGTCTTCGGGGCGTTGCCGCGCAATCCCGCCATCGCCCTGCCCGAGCGCCACCTTGGCCTGGTCCAGGCCGGGGAAAACCCGGCTCTGGAGACATTTCTGGACGATGCCGCAGGGTTCATCGCACAGCACCTTGATCTGGACGCGCTGCTGGATGCGGCCGCCTCCTCCGCGCAACCGGCCCCGGCCATGCCTGTTTCCCCGCCGGGCATGCGCATTGCCCTGGCCCGCGACGCGGCCTTTTCCTTTGTCTATCCACATCTGATTGCCGGTTGGCGCGCTGCCGGGGCAACCATCCTTCCGTTCTCGCCGCTTCGCGACGAAGCCCCGGACCGCAACGCCGATTGCGCCTGGCTGCCGGGAGGCTACCCCGAATTGCATGCCGCCACCCTGGCCGCCGCCAGCCGTTTTCGCGACGGGCTGCGGGCATTTGCCGAAACCCGCCCGGTGCATGGCGAATGTGGCGGCTACATGGCGATGGGGGCCGCCCTGATCGACAAGCAAGGCCAGCGTCACCGGATGGCGGGCTTGCTCGGCCTCGTCACCTCGTATGAAAAACGCAGGATGCACCTTGGCTACCGCGCGGCGACACTGATCGCGCCAATGCCGGGCCAGGCGGCGGGCACAAGGTTGCGCGGGCATGAATTTCACTATTCCACCATTCTGGAGCAACCCGACGCTCCGCTGGCACAGGTTTGCGATGCGACTGGCGCCCTGGTGCCTGAAACCGGCTCGTGGTGCGGATTTGCCAGCGGAGGCAAGGCCACGGGCACCTATTTTCACTTGATCGGACGGGCGACATGACCGGCTTTGTTTCCTTTGTTTCCTCGGGTCCGGGCGACCCCGACCTACTGACGCTGCGCGCCGTTGACCGGCTGCAAAAAGCCGACGCGGTGCTGTTTGACGACCTGTCCTCGGGTCCGATCCTGAGCCATGCCCGGCCAACCGCCGATCTGGTCGGGGTCGGAAAACGCGCGGGCCGCGCCTCGCCGAGGCAAGACCACGTCAGCCGGTTGCTGGTGGACTATGCCAGCGCCGGCCAGCATGTGGTGCGGTTGAAATCCGGCGATGCCGGAATATTCGGGCGGCTGGAAGAAGAAATCGCCGCCCTGCGCGACGCCGGCATCAAGTTCGAGATCATCCCGGGAGTCACCGCGGCCTCTGCCGCCGCAGCCGCGGCCGGAATACCTTTGACACGGCGGCTGACCGCGCGGCGGGTGCAGTTTCTGACCGGGGCGGACGTGACCGGAAACCTGCCCGAGGGGCTGAACTGGGCGGCGCTGGCCGATGCCGGGGCAACCACGGTGGTCTATATGGGCAAGCGCACCGCCGCGGATCTGGCGCGTAACCTTCAATCGCATGGTCTCGACGCTGAAACACCGGTTCTGCTGGCGGAAAACGTCTCGAAACCCGACCAGAAGCTGACACGGGGCACGTTGGGCGGGCTGACGGCATTGATCGCGGCTGACGGTGGCGACGGACCGGCGTTGATTTTGATCGGGCCGCTGGCAGACTCGCCATGACCCGCGCCGCCCAGATCCTGACCCAGGTGACGCTTTGCAACACCTGCGCCGCCGGAAACCCAGGCCTTGCAACAATGCTGGCGCAACAGATCGAGAAACGGGGCATTGCCGCGAAAGTCGCGGGCACGGACTGCATGTCCGGCTGCACCCGTCCCGCGACCATCGCCTTTCGCGCGCCTGGCAAAACCGCCTATCTTTTCGGAGAGATCACCGACGCTGACCTGCCCGACATCCTGACATTCCTGCGCCTCTATACCGCCAGCCACGACGGAAACCTTGCGGACGCCCGCCCCCTTGGCAGTTTGCGCCTGAAAGCCATCGCCCGGATACCCGGCTAAGCGCCCGCAGCGCAGAATTTGCACCAGGGGTCGGGAACCCCCCACAGCAGGGCGCATTTCGCGCTTGACCGATCCACCCCAAACGCGGACAAAGAACAGGCAAGGTGTCCGATTTGTGCAAAGCACACGGACTGAAACGGGAATGGGACAGGGTGGACCAAATGCGGCGCCCCAACCTCAACCGCCCCCGCGACTGTATGCGGCGAGCGGCCTTTCGATATGCCACTGACCGGGAATCCGGCCGGGAAGGCGGAAGGCAAGCTGCGACCCGCGAGTCAGGAGACCGGCCCTGCGCAACGCAACGCGAATGCTGTCGGGTGTGACAGCAAGGAGAAAAGTTATGACGACGAAAACGATCGCTTCCACAAGATCCCAGGACCTGCTGTCGATCCTGTTCATGGCCTTTCTGGGCGGCACCGTGCTGTTCGCTGCCGGGTCTGCACAATCGGACGCGCTGCACAATGCAGCCCATGACGTGCGCCATGCCACGGGATTTCCCTGCCACTGAGGCGGGTCTGACCCAATCATGATCAAACAGATGATGACCAGCGCGGTGTTCGCTGGCTTTGTGGCGGGGTTGCTTGCGGCCCTGCTGCATTTCGCATTTTTGCAAGAGTATATCCTTCTGGCAGAAAAATATGAATCGGGTGAGTTGACCCATTTCCAGAACGCGGCTGTTGCGGAACAACCCGATGCGGTGACCCAGAGCGCAGTCGTGTCCGATGCCCCCGCCAGCACCGCAACCTCTACGCTGACGCGCAATGCGCTGACCGTGATCTTTGTGGCGCTGGTTTATGTGGGCTATGCCATGGTTCTGGTTGCGGGCTTTGGCCTGGCAGAGACTTTCGGCGCGACCATCACGGCGCGTGAGGGGCTTTTGTGGGGGATCGCGGGCTTTGTCAGCTTTCAGATCGCCCCCGGCCTCGGCCTCGCCCCGGAACTTCCCGGCGTCATTGCCGCTGAACTGGCACAGCGCCAGATGTGGTGGTGGGGAACGGTTCTGTCCACTGGAACGGGGCTGGCTCTGCTGGCCTATGGCCGCGGCTATCTGGTCCGGGCGCTGGCTATCCTCGCGCTTGCGGCGCCGCATGTCATCGGCGCGCCCGAAGCCGATGCCTATTCAGGCGTCACCCCACCCGAAGTTGCCGCGATGTTCGCAACCGGTGTTCTGGGCGTGGCCTTCGTGGCCTGGGCCGTGCTCGGTTGGCTGGCGGGCTACTTCTGGTCACGACAAAAATCCGCTTAACCCTTTTGTCCGGCCCTGCTATCAGGGCCGGGCGATGCCCCCTTCCCGACCCCGGAGAGCGAGTCATGTCAGAGCTTTTTCTGGTCGGAATCGGCACCGGCAACCCTGAACATCTGACCCTTCAGGCGATCCGCACGCTGAACCGGGTTGATCTGATCCTGATACCGCGCAAGGGTGATGGCAAGGCCGACCTGGCCGAATTACGGCGGCAAATCTGCTGCGATGTCGTGACCGACCCTGCCACCCGGATCATCGAAATTGACCTGCCGCAGCGCGACCCGGAGATTGCGGACTATATACAACGGGTAGAAGCCTGGCACGCGGCAATTGCCCGGGTGTGGGCCGACGCGATCGCTGCCGCCCCGCCTCCCCGTGACCGCATCGCGCTGCTGGTCTGGGGTGATCCCTCGCTTTACGACAGCACCCTGCGCATCGCGGCGCGCCTGACGCCAGCCCCGAAAGTGACTGTGATTCCCGGTATCACCTCGCTTCAGGGGCTGACGTCTGCCCATGCGATTGCGCTGAATGATCTTGGCGCACCGGTCGTTGTCACCACCGGACGACGCCTGCGCGATGAGGGCTGGCCCCCGGCGGCAAAACGCGTAGCGGTCATGCTTGACGGCGATTGCGCCTTTGAAACGCTGGACCCGCGCGGTGTGACAATCTGGTGGGCGGCCTATGCCGGGATGCCGCAACAGCACATTCTGAGCGGCGGCCTCGCCGCGACCGGGCCCGAAATCCGCCGTCTGCGTGCCGAGTTGCGCGAGACCAATGGCTGGATCATGGATATCTACATCCTGTCATCCGAATAACTTGCAGCGTCGCCAGAGCCATTGGGCAGACTGACTATCCCGCAATTCACCGAATTTTCCGCCCTGGCTGCCCGCGCTGCGCTTGCGCACAATCCGACGCGGCCTTGCATCCATCAGGCATAGTTCACTCGAACCACAAGGCCCGGAACGGGCGGGTTCCGGGCCTTGTGACGCGTGAAGCGGTCGGCGGATCAAGTATCGCCCGGTCGCCCGGACGGCGACCTCAGCCCGGCGACATGCCGCGCAGGCGCTCGGACCGGCGGCGCAGAAGTTCCAGCGTTGCCAGCAGCAGAACAGACACGAAGACCAAGATCGTGGCAACCGCCAGGATTGTCGGGCTGATCTGTTCGCGAAGGCCGGTAAACATTTGCCACGGCAGGGTTTTCTGGCTGGCCGAGCCGACGAACAGCACCACCACCACCTCGTCAAACGAGGTGATGAAGGCAAACAGCGCCCCCGACACCACACCAGGCAGAATAAGCGGCATCTGCACCCGGAAGAATGTGGTGAGCGGCGATGCCCCCATGCTGGCCGCAGCGCGGGTCAGCGACCTGTCAAATCCGACCAACGTCGCGGTCACGGTGATGATGACAAACGGAATGCCAAGCGCGGCGTGGGCCAGGATCACCCCGATATAGGTACCGGTCAGGGTGATCGGAATCTCGAGCTTGCCGTAAAACGGGATCGGGATGTAGGGGTTCGAATAGAAGAAATACATCCCCGTCGCCGAAATGATCAGTGGAACGATCATCGGCGAGATCAGGATGGCCATGATCAAGCGGCGGAACGGCACATGCGGCTGTGACAGGCCAACCGCCGCAAGCGTGCCCAGCGACACCGAAATCAGTGTCGCGACCGGCGCGATTTTCAACGAGTTGGCGAGGGCAAGCTGCCAATCATCGCTGTTGAAGAAATCCAGATAGTGTTTCAGCGAATAGCCGGCCGGGTCCAGCGCCAACATCTTGGGCGTGAAGGTAAAGAAATCTTCGGCGTTAAAGCTGAGCGGAATGATCACCGCGATCGGCGCGATCAGGAAGAAGAAGATCAGGCCACAGATCACCCGGAACGAGTAGAACCAGATGCGCTGCGGCGTGGTTGCATAGGGTGGAAGTGATGATGACATGCCTTAGCCCCCCAGTTTCACGTTGTCGATGCCGACCATACGGTCATACATCCAGTACAGGATCAGCACGAGCACCAGCAGGATCGAGCCCAGGGCCGCCGCCAGACCCCAGTTGAGCGAGGTCGAGATGTGATAGGCGATCCGGTTCGAGATGAAGACGCCCTGGGTGCCGCCCACGAGTTCCGGCGTGATATAGTAGCCGATGGCAAGGATGAACACGAGGATCGAACCCGCACCGATACCGGGCAGCGACTGCGGAAAGTACACCCGCCAGAAAGCTGTCCAGTTCGTGGCCCCGAGCGATTTGGCGGCGCGCAGATAGCTGGGTGGAATGGTTTTCATCACGGAATACAGTGGCAACACCATGAAGGGCAACAGAATGTGGGTCATTGCGATGGTGGTGCCCGTTGCATTCTGGATCAGTTGCAGCCGGTTGTCATCGGCAACGAGTCCGATCCAGACCAGCAGATCGTTGATCACCCCTTGTTGTTGCAGCAACACCTTCCAGGCGCTGGTGCGGACAAGAAGCGAGGTCCAGAATGGCAGCAGCACCAGGATCATCAGAACGTTGGCCGAGCGCGCCGGAAGGTTGGCCATCAGCCAGGCGATTGGGTAGCCAAGCAAGATACAGGTCGCGGTGATCGTCACCGACAACACCATCGTCCGCCAGAACAGCTTGAGGTAGACCTGCTGGCTTTCCGGTCGCGCCTCTATCCCCTGGGGGCCTTGCAGCATGTCGATCGCGTTGAGGAAATAGCCGTCGGTCAGCGCGCCCGAAAAGGTCTTGATGGTGCGCCAGGTGTCGAGTGAGACCCATTTCTCATCGCTTTTGGCGAACTCATCGAGCAGCGATATCTTCTCGAAGCCGGATACATCGACCTTTGGCATGTTGGCCGGCGTCGCTCCGGCGGCGAGATCCTGGTACAGAGCGGTATAGACAATGTCCGCCGGCTTCTTGCTGGCCGGATCGCCGTCTTTTGCCTCGACGATCATCGACGCCCAGCCGGTATAGGCACTGGTGGTTTTGGGCAGGGCTGCGGTATTGGCCTTGTCGGCCATCCACGCGGCCCATTGCCCGGCGTCGGCAAAGGCGGGGTCGGCGGCGGCAAAATCTTTGGCGTAAACTTTGGTGCCGAATTTTTTCACATCGCGACCGGTCGAGCGGAACAGAGAGGACAGCCCGCTGTATTCATAATTCAGGCGGGTCCCCAGACGGGTATGCAGCTTGCGCCCTTCCGCGATCACGAAGTCGGTATAGAAAGCGTCAAAAACAGCTTCGGACGGGATCTGCCCGGTTGCCGGATCATAGCCGCGCAAGGCGCGCACCGTCCTGGGCAAGGTTTCGACGACGATGGAGTTTTCGACCGAGCGAAACAGCATATCGCCGATCGGGGCCACAAAGCTGATCAGAATAAAAAGCAACAGCGGCGCGACCAGCGCCAGCGCACGAAGCTTTTGCCTGCGCAAGGCCCTGTTCAGGGCTCGCTTCAGCGGAATTCCGTCGGCGGACACCATCGGTGTCGCGGTGTTTTGCGGGTCGGCGTCTGTTATTGGCATGTCCTGTCCCGAAAATAATATCTGTTTTCAATGGGAAGCGCGGGGGCTGCAAACCAGCCCCCGCACCGCTTTTCTTATTTGGAAAGCCAGTTCTGGAACTTCACTTCAACTTCGTCGGCATTGTCAGCCCACCATTCGATGTTGTTCACCAGGAAGTTCTTCTTGTTTGCCGGGTTGGTCGGCATTTGCGGCGCCATATCGATGCCCAGGGTAGCGTGTTTGCCAACCAACGGCTGCGACGATGCACGGGCCGGACCGTAGGCGATGTACTTGGCCTGGTCGGCAAGGCGCTGGGTGTCGGTTGCAAAGCGCAGGAAATGCATGGTGCGGTTCATGCGGGCCTTGTCGAGACCAGTCGGAACGATCCAACCGTCAAAGTCAAAGACCTGCCAGTCCCACAGCATCGACACCGGCTGCTTCTGCTCTTCGATGACCGAGAACAGACGACCGTTATAGGTCGAGCCGAACACGACTTCGCCATCAGCCAGAAGCTGCGGTGTTTCGGCACCGGCCGACCACCAGACAACATCACTCTTGATGGTGTCGAGTTTGGCCAGGGCACGCTCTACGCCGCCGTCCGAGGACAGGACAGTGTAGAGGTCGTCCTTGGCAACGCCGTCACAGATCAGCGCCCATTCCAGGTTCTTCTTCGGACGCTTTTCCAGGCTGCGTTTGCCGGGGAATTTCGTCGTGTCGAAAACGTCGCAAAGGCTGGTCGGCACGGCACCGTTCCAGGCGGCAACGTCATTGCGATAGCCGAAGGTCGTCGAGAAGACGATCTGGGGCACAAAGCAGGCGTTGATCAGGCTCGGGCCGAAGTCAGCGGTCGGGGTCGAGCCGTCGTCACCGGGTGCCAGCGCCGCGTCAAAGTTGATCTCGGTGGCAAGGCCTTCGTCGCAGGCACGCTGAGCATCGGGGCCTTCGGCATCGATCAGATCAAACGGGCTGTTGCCGGCTTCGTCCGCAGCGCGCATTTTCGCGATCGATTCATTCGAGCTTTCGTCATAGACGACGGTGATGCCGGTCAATGCCTTGTAGGGGTCGGAATAGGCGGCAATCTGCGAGGCTTGGTAAGCGCCGCCCCATGACATGATGGTCATGCTGTCGGCACAGTCTTCGCAGGCGGGCAGTTCTTGCGCGAATGCCACAAAAGGCGTCAATGCCAATGCGGTCGCGCCTAGCAGGCTGGTAAGTCTCATAAGTGATCTCCTTGTTGGTGCATTTTTTTATCGCAACGGCGTCGGGCGCGGCGCCGTGCATTTGGTCCTAGTTGGTATCCAGCGCCCGGCAATCCCTTGCCAACCAACCAATTTCAACATGCTCGCCGGGCTTCAGGCGAACCTGGTCCGGCGAGTTGCGGGTCTTGATGATGAAGTTGTCATTCCCGGCGACGCGCAGGCGCGTGCGGAAAATATCCCCCATATAGATAAACTCAAGCACTTCAGCCTTCAGGGTATGCGCATCGGCCCCGAGGCGGTTCTTGCCGATCTCGACCCGTTCGGGGCGGATGGAGACCTTGGTACGTTCGCCGACTTTCGCCACGTTGACCGGCATCGCATCAATGATGTCGCCACTGTCCAGACGGACCTGGCAGGCATCAGCGCTCATTTCGGTCACGACACCTTCGAGGGTGTTGTTCTCGCCGATGAACTGCGCGACGAAACTGTTGACCGGCGCTTCGTACAACTGGTCCGGCGAGGCAAGCTGTTGAATGCGTCCATTTTCAAACACGGCCACGCGGTCAGACATCGTCAGCGCTTCGGTCTGGTCATGTGTCACATAGACTACGGTGATGCCGAGGTTGTGCGCAAGCTTGGTGATCTCGAACTGAAGCGTTTCGCGCAACTGCTTGTCCAGCGCCCCCAGGGGTTCGTCCATAAGCACCAGTTCAGGCTCGAACACCAGCGCCCGCGCCAGGGCGATCCGCTGCTGCTGACCGCCTGACAGTTGCGCGGGACGGCGGCCACCGAATTCGCCCATCTGAACCATGTCGAGCGCGCGTTTCACCTTGATCTCACGGTCGGACTTGCCGATGTTGCGCACTTCCAGCGGGAAGGCCAGATTCTCGGCCACCGTCATATGCGGAAACAGCGCGTAGTTCTGGAACACCATTCCGATGCCGCGCTTGTGCGGCGGAATGTCGTTGATCGGTCGGCCGTTGAGGCGGATATCGCCGTTCGTCGCGGTCTCGAAACCCGCGAGCATCATCAGGCAGGTTGTCTTACCAGACCCCGACGGCCCGAGCATCGTCAGAAACTCTCCCTTGGGCATCGACAGGTTCAGGTCTTTCACAACCAGATTCTCCCCGTCGTAGCTTTTCTGTACTCGCTCGAATTCTACAAAGGCTGAATCACTGTTTCGATTAGACATTTTGTACTTTCTGTTTTTGGCAGCGGCACCGTTAAGGGTGAACATATCAGCCCAAAGCGGTTTTAATAGCCCAAATCTTTGCCATTTGACGCAAAATTTGGGGGCTATCCCTTCAGAATCAGATGTTCAGGCCCATATGGAAAGGCCGTTATGTTGCGATTCCCGGCATTGTTGTCATCCGTGATGACCAGAATATCATGTTCGCGGTAGCCCCCGGCCCCCGGCAGATGACCGGGGATCGTGATCATCGGCTCCATCGAGATTACCATTCCCGGCTCCAGAACCGTGTCGCAGTCTTCACGCAGTTCCAACCCGGCCTCGCGGCCATAATAATGGCACAACACCCCGAAGGAATGTCCGTAACCAAAACTGCGGTATTGAAGCAGGTTTTCGGCAGCATAGATCTCGTTCAGCTCTTTGGCGATGTCAGAGCAGCGCGCGCCGGGGATCAGCAGTTCTTTGCCGCGGTCATGGACGCGGCAGTTGATTTCCCACAGGCGGATATGTTCATCGCTGGCATGTCCGGCAAACAGGGTCCGCTCCAGCGCGACATAGTAGCCCGCGACCATCGGAAAGCAGTTCAGAGACAGGATGTCCCCGGCTTCGATCTTGCGGCTGGTCACCGGGTTGTGCGCCCCGTCGGTGTTCAGCCCGGACTGAAACCATGTCCAGGTATCGAGCAATTCACCATGCGGCCAAGATCTGGCGATCTCGCGCACCATGGTGGCGGTAGAATGCAGCGCTACCTCATGTTCCGGTACACCCACCCTTGCCACTTCGGCGCAGGCCGCGCCGCCAAGGTCGGCAATACGGGTCATCTCGGTGATATGGGCGATTTCCACGTCTGATTTGATCATCCGCAGGCGCATCGCAGGGGCCGCGATGTCAACAAACTCCATTCCGGGGAATTCGGACTTCAACAGGTTCAACATGTCTATATTGACGTGGTCGAACTCGATCCCAAGCCGTTTGACCCCACCCGTCAGACTGCGCACGGCGTGGAAATAGTTGTCCTTGCTCCAGTCGGTGTAGGTCATGTTGTTGCCGAAAGTGCGGCGCCAGGGCTGTCCGCCATCAATACCGGCGCTGATCGAGGTCGCGACCTCGTGATCGACCAAAAAGCCGTAGCGGCGCCCGAACTGGCAATAGAGAAAGTCAGCGTAGTAATTGATATTGTGGTAAGATGTGAACAGTGCTGCATCAATTCCGGCCGCCGCCATCGTGGCGCGAACCGCATCCAGCCGGCGTTGCATCTCGGTCGCCGGGAAGGTCGGTTTTACTTTTTCACCATTGTTCCGATAATCCTGAAATCGCTCACGCTGTATCAAGCAATGCCCCTTTTCTTGCCGCTGAATTCGTGCCGGTCAAACAAGAGGCGCTGTCGCGACACGCCCTGAACGACATGCGCCGCGACCGATCTTAACGGGCGCTTTGCCGGATGATGCCGCAATCACGACATGCCGCCGCATGTTTGCGTCGCGGAATCGGGCACCCGGCCACGACCGGCACGCCGTTGTGCGCGCTGTGCAACTGGAAAACGCGCTTTGCCGGGTCGATACCGATAAGTCGATACCGTCAATAGCAGCTCCGGACACGGATGCTCCTTGCTTGTGTGATGGCGTCAACATTCACCTCAATGGCATATTGCGATGCCGCCGGGGGGGGCATCCGCGCCATAAACAGAGCTGGGCGATAAATATCCGCCGGCAGAGCGGGCCGGCGTGAAACAGGGTAGGATTTCAAGGCCGTCGCATTGCAAAAACCTCTCGACGACCCTGACCAACTTCGCATCTATTGGGAAGCACGCCTGGCGCTGCCGCATCGTCCTTCCGAACGCCGATGACGTTGGAGCGGCGTCGATCATGGCCACCACAGCCATGCCCAGGACTTGCGTCCTGCACTGGCAGGAGCGGTTCATGTCCGAAGGCGTCGATGGCCTGCCGCCGCAAAAAAAACTGACGCGGCGCAGGCTCATGCACGGCGTGTTCCATTCGGTCGTCGACCTGCAGGCCGCGTTCGACCGCTTCATCGCCGAGCACAATACCACAGACACGATGCCTTTCGTCTGGCGTGCCGATCCAAACGACATCACCGCCGCCAGAAACCGCGGGTTCCGAATGTTGGATTCAATCGATCAGATGCCAATTTTACCATCAGGTGCCAATGTTATCCTGGGGGTCAATCTTATCCTGGGTGCGCGTGTCGAAATCGGCGGCATCGTGGCGCTCATGCAATTGGGTTTCCGGCTCGCCAAAAGTGCGGTTGACCATGCGGCCACGTTGCACCGCCGGGCGGGCATCAATCATTTTGGCCCATCGCATCACATGGGAATAGCTTTCCACATCCAGAAATTCAGCGGCACTATAGAGCCGCCCCAGAACCAATTGCCCGTACCACGACCAGATCGCGATATCGGCGATGGAGTAGTCTTCGCCCGCGATATGGGTCCGCGTGGCCAATTGCCGGTCCAGCACATCCAACTGGCGCTTGGCCTCCATCGAAAAACGGTCAATTGCATATTCGAATTTCTCGGGCGCATAGGCATAGAAATGCCCGAACCCCCCGCCGAGATAGGGAGCCGCGCCCATCTGCCAGAACAGCCAGTTCAGACATTCCGCGCGCGCCGCCGACTCTGCCGGGATAAATGCCTCGAATTTCTCGGCCAGGTGCAGCAGAATGGAGCCGCTCTCGAACAGCCGCAGCGGCGCGGCACCCGACCGGTCCAGCAGCGCCGGGATCTTGGAATTCGGGTTCACCGCGACAAAGCCCGATCCGAACTGGTCACCCTCGCCGATGTTGATCAGCCAGGCATCATATTCCGCGCCCGAATGGCCAAGAGCCAGCAACTCCTCCAGCAACACGGTCACCTTCACGCCATTCGGCGTCGCCAGTGAATACAATTGAAACGGATGCTTGCCGACGGGAAGTTCCTTGTCATGCGTCGCGCCGGCGACGGGTCGGTTGATATTGGCGAATTGCCCGCCGTTTTTCTGTTCCCACATCCAGACTTTCGGCGGTTGATAGCTGTTCGTTTCGGACATTGCGCTCTCCAGATATCTTGCCCTGACCTGTTGGTCATCGGGTTTGCACCCGCTTAGATCGTATTCACCCGCCGATTTCCAGAGGATTTGCCGCGATCGGCGGGCAAGCTGCCGTGTTCACCGCTTGGCAACAGCCGCCGCGCACCCTACCTTTGGCATAGACCTGCCAAATTGAAAGCTCTGCAATGCCCGCCCGTGTCATCGTCTCACTCGTCCTGATGGCCATCGCGGCCGGCGGGCTGACCGTTCTCGCCGCGCAGGTCGCCGGGCTGCCGCTGGCGCTGTTGGGCCTCGTGGCCGCCGGCGCGGCCCTGGCGCTGCGCCTGTGGATGATGCGTCGATGACCTCCGCCCCCGATGACGTCTCTCTGACCGAAAAGGGCCTGCCACCAAGTGGCGTTGGCCGCGTTCTGCTGATTGCCTGCGGCGCGTTGGCACATGAGATCCTGGCGCTGACGCGGCTGAACGCCTGGAACCATCTCGACCTGCAATGCCTGCCCGCCAACCTGCATCTCTGGCCCGATCGCATCCCCGCCGCCGTGGAAAAAGCCGTGCTCGCAAACCGTGCCAATTATGCCGATATCTTCGTGGTCTATGCCGATTGCGGCACTGGCGGTATATTGTTCGAAAAGTGCAAGGAATTGGGGGTAGAAATGCTATCTGGTCCCCATTGCTATTCGTTTTATGAAGGCAACGACGCCTTCGCCGCCAAGGCGGACGACGAATTCACCGCTTTTTACCTGACCGATTTCTTGGCTCGGCAGTTTGATGCTTTCGTCTGGAAGCCCATGGGACTCGACCGTCACCCCGAGTTGCGCGATATGTACTTCGGAAATTACACCAAGCTGATCTATCAGGCCCAGACCAATGATCCTGTCCTCGACGCCAAAGCCCGTGATTGCGCCGCACGGCTGGGCCTTGCCTATGAACGCCGCTTCACCGGCTATGGCGATCTTGCGCCGGCGCTTGCCGCCCTGAGGCCCTAGGCCTTTCCCTGCCCTGCCCCATGATCTAGACTGCGCCAAATGACCGGAGTTCCCGATGCCGCGCGATCACGCCCTTGCCGACCTCAGGCGCCTCCTGGATGACCGTCTCAGCCTTGCGTTCCCCGTCCTGGACCAGCACAGCCAGTCGGAAACCCATATCAGCGGCGGCCTGCCAGACGCGGTGGCCTTCCCCCGCACGACAGACGAGGTTGCGCGGATCGCCCGAATTTGCAGCGCCCACAATCTGCCGATGATCGGATGGGGGGCCGGTACTTCGCTTGAGGGGCACGCCCTGGCCCTGCATGGCGGCGTCACGGTTGATTTCGGACTGATGGACGCCCTTGTTTCGGTGTCGCCCGAAGATATGATCTGCGTTGTGCAACCCGGGATCACCCGTGAGAAACTGAATGAGGAACTCCGCGCAACCGGTTTGTTTTTTCCAGTGGATCCCGGTGCGAACGCTTCGCTTGGCGGCATGTCGGCAACCCGCGCCTCGGGCACGACGGCGGTGCGCTACGGCACGATGCGCGACAACGTGCTCGGGCTGGAGGTCGTGCTCGCCGATGGCCGCATCATCCGCACCGGCAGCGCCGCACCGAAGTCTTCGGCCGGATACGATCTGACGGCGCTGATGGTCGGCTCCGAAGGCACCCTCGGTCTGACCACCGAATTGACGCTGCGCCTTCAGGGTCAGCCAGAGGCGGTTTCGGCCGCCATCTGCGCCTTTACCACCATCGACGACGCTGTGAACTGCGTCATCACCACGATCCAGAGCGGCATTCCCATGGCGCGGATCGAATTTCTCGACGCGGCGTCTGTTGCGGCCTGCAATGCCGCCGCCAGGGCCAATATGCCCGCCGCCCCGCATCTGATGGTGGAATTCCACGGCTCGCCCGCTGCGGTGCGCGAACAGGCGGAACGTTTTGGCGAAATCGCGGCAGAGTTCGCCAGTTCGGGTTTCGAATGGGCCCATACCACCGAAGACCGCGCCAGGCTGTGGAAGATGCGCCACAACGCCTACCCCGCCATCCTCGCGCTGCGGCCCGGGGCTTCGGCGGTGGTCACCGATGTCTGCGTCCCGATTTCGCGCCTCGCCGAAGCACTTGAGGAAACCCGCATCGATATTGCAGCAAGCCCGCTGACCGGCCCGATCCTCGGCCATGTCGGCGACGGAAATTTCCATGCGATCCTGCTGGTCGATCACAACAATGCCGCAGAACTGACCGAGGCCGCGCGACTGTCGGCCCGCCTGGCCGAACGCGCCCTGCGCCTGGGCGGCACCATCAGCGGCGAACATGGCATCGGCTTTGGCAAGCTGGGGTATATGGAGGCCGAACACGGTGCCGCCTGGGACGTTATGGGCCAGATCAAGCAGGCGCTGGACCCGGCGAACCTGATGAACCCCGGCAAGATGGTACGGCAGAGATGACGCTGGAGTCCGCCGAAGAATTTCCCCGCGCCTTTGCCCGGCTCTGGGGCGCGCGCGATGCCGAAGGCCTGACCGCCCTCGTGGCCGAAGACGCCGGTATGCTCAGCCTGACGGGGGGCTGGGCCGAGGGGCGACGCGCCATCCACGACCTGCTGCGCGACGAGTTGGCCGGCAGCTTCAGCCGATCGCGGCTTGTCACCGGCAAAACATGGCTGCGCCCGTTGGGGCCGGGGGCTGCGGTGCTGCACCAGCGGTTTGTGCTGTCGGGCCTGATTGATGCCGAAGGCCACGACATGGGCCGCCTCGCGGCAATACTGACAGCGGTTCTGACGGCGCGCAACGACGGCTGGCAAGCGGTGTCGTTGCAGTTTTCGGCGTTGAACGGTTGAACGGCTAGGCCAGCAGCGCACGCGCCGCGTCGCGGGCGGCCGGGGTGATGGTATCGCCCGCCAGCATCCGCGCGAGCTCCTCGATCCGCGCGGACGTGTCCAGCGGCACGACGGTAGAGGTTGTCATGCCGCCTTCCACCTGCTTTTCCACCCGCCAATGATGCGCACCAAGGGCTGCAACCTGCGGCGAATGGGTGACAACCAGCACCTGCGCCCCGCGCGCGAGGAGGGCCAGGCGACGGCCCACGGCGTCGGCGGTCGCCCCCCCGACCCCACGGTCGATCTCGTCGAAGATCATCGTCAGGCCGGGGGTATTCGCCGTCAGGCACACCTTCAGCGCCAGCAGGAAGCGCGACAACTCGCCGCCCGAGGCGATGCGGTTCAGCGGCCCGGCAGGTGCGCCCGGGTTGGTGGCGACTGTGAAGGTCAACTCGTCACAACCCTCTGGGCCCTCTTCACCCGGTGCGATCCGGGTTTCGAACACCGCGCGCTCCATCCGGAGCGGGGCGAGTTCGGCAGCCATCGCAGCGTCAAGACGGGTTGCAGCCTCGTGCCGCGCGGCGGTCAGTGCGGTTGCGGCGCGGCG
>TARA_R110002110_G_scaffold412875_1_pt1 | contig 17365 bp, 19 predicted proteins | sample TARA_R110002110 | Tara Oceans TARA_R110002110 (sample SAMEA4397330) | marine metagenome | biome: Polar Biome; feature: [SRF] surface water layer (ENVO:00010504); material: water (ENVO:00002006), including particulate matter (ENVO:01000060) such as... | depth 5 m
TGGCTGCGGCCAACTACTGTGATGACGCCGAACTGCTGGCTCATATCGAAGTCGATACCACGCATGGCACCGCCTTGGACTTCAGCATCGACGCGGCAGCGGCGGAGAAGATTGCGAGCGCTGCACGTGTCTCCCCAGATGTCGTGCGATCTTTGACCTTTCCGGCAATAACGCCAGGAGAAGCCTCACTGACGGCCCAGATGCCATTCCAGCATTGTCTGCAATGCTCCCGAGAGGGCCTTTCGCTCAGGCATTGGAGGCGGGCCTGGGCATTTGACTGTCAGGTTTGCGGGACGAGACTTGTGCAGACCCTTGGCAAAATCGGTGAAGAACAAATATCTGGAAAACTGATATACCGAGCGCGCCGCGGGGCAGGGATGCTTGCCTGCGCCGCGCGATCACGCAGCCCCAAGCAACTTCGGCGCGCAATGCGCGCGGTCACCTTTGCCATGTCACTTAAGGGCTGCCACCGGAAGCCGTTGTTTGCTCTTCAGAGCCACAAACCGGAAGTGAGGCTGTTTTGCCTTGCTGCCATTGATGCAGCCCAATCTCGTCCACTGATCAAAGCGGCCATCTCAAGCTCCGGCATCGACGACTATGCAAAGGTTGCTTTTTTGCGCACTTTCGAGAAGGAGCCACGTCTGCTTGCCGCAGTTGATCAGATTGCGCAGAGGCGGGCGAGAAGCAAAGGCCCCATGACAGCCAAATCTCGCAATTAAGGGCAAAACTCGATGCCGAAAGCGTCGCGTCTCAGATTTAAAGGCAACGCGACAGGTTGAAAGAACAACACTTGTAGTTCCGGAATCCGGGCGCGGGCCTTTTTCTCGATCTCGGCGATTACGTCCCAGAGCGAGCGTTCGCGCTGGTCAGCAATGATCAGGTTCATCACCATGCGCGCCTCATTGACCCGGTTCACCCCGTAGCCGGTGAAGCTCTGGCCCCAGACCGGGGACTTCCCGACCCGCGCCGAGGCATCCTTCACCTCCGGCTGCTCAAGGGCGATTCGCTCGATCTCGGTGACGATCTCGCGCATACGCGGGAAGCTCGTGCCCGGTTCGGCGCGGACATAGCCGAGCGCCAGCGAGGTGTCCGTGAGTGGCATCTGTTCCTGGCCTAGCTGATCGAAGAGCGTGGCGGTGATGTAGAGTGAACCGGCAGTAAGCGCGACGATCACCCAGCGAAAATTGATCGACCAGTTGACAAACCGCGCGAAGACCAGCTCGAAACGGTGGAAGTGTCGCAGGAACACGAAATGCAGAATGCCACCGAGCAAGCCGGGCGGGCGCTCGTCCACCGGCAGCAGATCGTCCTCGTCGTGACCCGCCGCCGCGCCCAGTTCGACTTTAATCGGCTTGAATAGCACCGAAGCCATCAGCGGAGTCAGCGTCATCGCCATAAGATAGGAGGCGATCACCGCCGTGATCATCGGCGTCGTCATGCTGCGAAAGCCCGAACCCATGTCGCCCGTCATCTGGGTCATCGGCACCAACATCACGACGAAGGTGAAGGTTGCCGCGGCGACGGCGTTCTGGACCTCCTCGGCCCCCTTGATCGATGCCTCGAATGGCGCCATGCCTCGCTCGATATTGCGACGGATCACTTCAATGACGATAATCGAGTCGTCGAGCAGCTTGCCGACAACAAAGACCAGCCCCATCATGATACCGAAATCCTTCTGAAACCCCAGCATGTGGATGATGAAAAAGCCGAAGGCGACAGCAGAGGGCAGAATCGCGGCGGCGATCAAGGTGGCGCTGAGTTCGCCGAGAAACAGCAGCATGACCAGCCCGGCGAGCGCGACGGCGAGGAAAAACTCGTGCAGGGCATTCTCGTCGTTGAGCTCCATATAAAAGGTCTTGTCAAAGACCGGATCGAACTTGAGACCGGGGTATTCATTTTCCAGGAGGCGAGCGAGTTCCTTGGCATCCCGTGCGATTGTCAGATAATCGCGCTTCGCCTCGGCCTGGATGCCGAGCCAGATCGCCGGTTCGCCGTTGTAGAAGAAATCGCCGTACTGGGTCGCCACGGTGTCCTCGACGCGGGCGACATCGGCCAGATACACCACCTTGCCGCCGAACCGGCCGACCGGAAGTTTCGGCAGCCGCGCCAGCACGTCTTCCTCGCGGAACTCGTTCGGGACACGGATCTGGATCTCCCGGTCATCATCGAGCAATGGGCCGCCGCCACGGTTGAAATTGGCGCCGTCGATCGCATTGCGGATATCGAGAATCGAGAGATTGACTGCTGCCAGCTTGTCGCGGTCGACAACGATCTGCATCTGCCGGTCGGGCCCACCGAAGGTCGACGCCGCAAGCACGCCGGGGATCTTTTGAAACTGGGTCAGGATGATATTGTTCAGCAGCTCTTTCAGCCGCCCGCGATCGGCGCCCTCTCGGCGCACCGCAAACTGCACCAGTGGCACGTTCTGCCGGTCAACATGGATGACTCTTGGAACGGTCTGGTTGGCGCCAGCGCGCGGCAACTCGTTGGCGACCACGTCGAGTAGGTTCTTGATTTCCTGCTGTTTCTGCGCCCGATCGACATCGTAATTAAAGTAAACGACGAGCTTCGAATAGCCCGCCTGCGAGACGCCAAGAGTGTACTGGATGCCGCCGGCAATCTGTAGCTTTTTCGCCAGTGGCCGAGTGATGTAACGCTCCATGTCCTCGGCCGACATGCCGGGGAACTGGGTGACAACGCCGATGTTGGGTGTAGGGATCTTCGGGATCATACGCTGCGGGATGGTGAGAAACGAATAGACACCGAGCGCCACCATTAGAAGCGATATGACAATCGTGAGGTGAGGAAACCGCAACGCGATGCGCGGCAAGCTGAAACGGAATCCGCGTTCGGCGGGCTTGGTTTCGGGGCGATCATCCATCTAGAATCCACCCTCGCGCGCGATCACCATCACCGTTTCACCACTAACAAGACTGCGGTTTCCGGCGACAACGACATAGGCCGGTTCATCCAGACCCTCGAGAATCTGCGCGTTCTTGCCATTGCGGAGTCCGACCCGGACCTCACGCATTTCGGCCTCGCCCTGGTCCGAGAATGGCGGTGCGAGAAAGATCACGGTCGTGCCATCGGGCATCGGGGTCAAGGCGCGCTCGGGCACGACCCAGGCATCTTCGGCGCGTTCAGTGACAAGATGGCCGACAACATAGGCGTTCGATTTCAAGAGGAAATTCCGGTTGGAGATAACCACCTCAACGGTTCCAAGGCGGGTTTCCTCGTCTACGGCAGGGAAGACCGATGTCACCGTCGTCCTGATCGCTACCGAGGAATAACCCGCGACCTGTTGGTCAGCCCATTCCGTACCGGCAACCTGCTCGGCCCGAATCTCGGGAAACTCCAGGATAATCTCCGAGCCGGAGCTGACCGTGACCAGATCCTGCACCGCGACATCGAAACGGACGCGGACTTGGGAAAGGCGATCATATGCCACGAGGTGGTCCCCCTTGCGCACATATTGACCCGCATCGACGGCGCGACGACTGACCCAACCGTCCGAGGGCGCCCGCACCTGTGCGAATTCTATCTGCGTTTCCAGCAGCTTGACATTCGCAGCTGCCACAACCTCCGTGCTTTCTGAGAGCTCGAACGCCGCGACCGAAACTGCGCCGCTCTGGGTCAGGCGTTCGTTTCGGTTCCTCTCAGTTTGCAGGAAGCGGAGCTCCGCGCGCGCCATCTCAAGCATCGGTTCGAGTTCCGATGTCTCGATCCTGACAACAACTTGGCCTGCCGCGACCGGATCGCCCGGATAGACCGTCACTTCCTCTACGAAACCCTCGGTCCGCGCCTGCAGGACCACCCGCTCATAGGAATGCACCGCGCCAGTATAGGTAACCGTTCGTTCGATCGTCTCTTGCCCGGCGAAAGAGACCTTCACTGCCTGTGGGCCAACGACAGGTGGGGTGAACAGATCATCTGCGGTTAGCGATGGCTGGACCCAGTCGGCAAACCACATCGTGCCCCAGGCAACCAGCCCGATGCCGACCACGTTGACGACGGCGCGTCTGATGCCAAGCCCGCCCCGGATCAGGCGCCAGATCAGCAGCAGCGACAACGACGCCGCGATCACCAAGCTGAGCCACAGATTTTCCTGGACAAGGGCGATCCAGTGCGCCGGGTCCAGCCATTCGAGTAGCGACTCCATTAAACGCTCCCTTGGTTTAACTGGCTTTTCGGCTGGCGGATGGTCACCTTGTCATTCCCGCAGGGAAGCGCCCGAGCTGCGGGCGCGGCATGATAGTCGGGAAAAATGCTTGCAATCCGAGAACTGCGATCCATCGCTTCCTGCAGAGTAATTCCCCAGGCAGGATTGGATTTTCTGACTTGCGTGACAAATTCTCCGCTTGGCAAATAGATCCATAAAATCCGCAAGTTAACGACGATACCCTCGAGAGAGAGCCACCGTTTTCCAGGCGCATTTCCGGGTTCACTACTAGATAGCCATTTCATAGAGTCGAGCTTACAGTTTGACGCAACGTTAAGGTCAACTGCACTGACGACCATAGCCAGCTAGCCCGACACTTTCATTCACTCCATAGATCGGTAAACGAAGTAACCTGCCGGCAGACACGATCACGGCTTGCCCGGCTGAAACCGGGCCAAATCGATAGCGGCGCGGGATTGTCGCAACTGGGAGTGCCAGGCGGTCGGTTAGGACCAAATCCCCGCCATGCGCTCGGATGCTGCGCAAGATTTTGGTGCTCCCATGTCCCAAAGTCAGATTTTTGACGATGCGTGCTCGCACCACCGGCAGCGTTTCAAGTTTCGCATTGACTCTGTACTTCATACAGGGTGTATTCTTAACAAAAGGTTGATTTGGCGGGCAGTCAGCGGCACCGCCACATCCTTGGAATGTATGTATGGGTTGGCACAAACAAGCCTTGGCGCACCGGCGGCCACGGCGAAATGATTGACGTGAGCGGGACGGCGATTTGCTGCCATTTACGCCCCTGGCCCGAAGCGTTGTGCGACGCCCTCATGAGTTTCCAAACCGGTCGCTGCGCTTCGTGAACGAATGCAGCGGGGTGAGTGACGAAACTTGCGGACGCGCCGTTGTATGGCTGCCGATCGCAAAGATGGTGATTAGCGGCGAGCTCCGCTGGCGGCAATTGGTGCATTAAACCTGGGCGCGGTCGGCGCCTGGAGTGTCGACGGAAGAATTATCTGTCCTGCAACCACCGTTCTCGCGATGGCCGCAGCCTACCTGTGGCAGCAACGCAGGAGACATCAAAATACTTAAACGACAGGAATTGGAAGAAACCAAGGAGTGTTCAGGCACAGAACACAAGAGGAAAGATCATGATAAAATGTCTTTTTGAGTACCGCTATGACTCATCGCTCTAAACTCAGGCTCGCGTCCCGCACCGTACTAGTCTCGGAAAATGCGCAGCTCCTGCAAATGGAAGCGCATATTCACGCCCTTTTTAACGCCTGTTACGACGGCATTTTCCTTGTCGACATTGACAGCCACCGCCTCATCGAAGCCAACGAGCCGGGTCTGGCTTTGCTCGGCTACACCTGCGAGGAGCTTCGCATGTTGAACGTCGCCGATCTCTTTCCCGATGAACTTCCGCGCTTCTTTGACTCCGCAGAAGATATCCAGTCATCTGGCGCTCATCAGGGCCAGGAGCTCACCTGCCAAACCAAATCGGGCGAGCTTATCCCCATCCAGCTCTTGGCAAGCGCCCTGACCCTTGACGACCACCCGGCCCTGCTGTTGATGATCCACGACATGCGAGAGCACAGACTTGCCCAGCTCGGCCTTGCCGTGAGCAAGATCGCGCATGACCTGCGCGGTATTCTCGCCACTGCCTTGCTTATCGCCGACAATCTGGCGACGAGATGCAATCCCGAGTGTCAGCGCCTCACGCCCCGCCTGATTGTTGCCATCGACCGTGCCATTGGTCTTTGCACGGATACGCTGACCTATGGTCGTGCCACCCAGCCGCCGCCAAGTTATTCGACCTGCCAGTTGCGGCCGCTCGTTGAGGACGTGGCGAATGTTAGCAATGTCAGAGAAACCGCAGGCATCGTCTGGCACAACGAGATCGCTCCGGACTTTAAGCTGGTGGCCGATCCCGATCAATTGTTCCGGGCACTGTTCAATCTGGTGAGCAACGCCTGCAAAGCGCTTAAGACCAAAGGCGGCGACATCCGCATCAGCGCTGCGATCGCCGACCGCAAGGTCGTCATCGATGTGACGGATACAGGCCCAGGCGTGCCGCCTGCGGTGCGTGCGCGCCTCTTCGAACCCTTTGCGAATTTCGGGCGCCCAGACAGCACCGGCCTGGGCCTGGCGATTGCGCGCGAATTCATGCGTGGCCACGGCGGAGACGTTACGCTCGCGAGAAGTGGCAGTAAGGGTACCGTGTTTCGTCTGGAGCTTCCGGAGCGTGAGGAATCCTAGCCGCCTGGGCGACGCACTTACGTAACCGGAGGTACCAGAATCGTTGGTCCAACGCCGTCGGAAAAACGGGCTGAATGCTCCGAGATGCGTTTCTCTGGGATCGATACCGCCTCCAGCCAGACATGACCACAAGATGACTATGCCTCTGTCCGGCCGCTGCAAATCACCCAAGTGCGTTCGGACAGATGCTTTCAGCAAGTTGGATAAACGACCGGGGCCTATTTTCGATGCGCCTCGCCGATGCGCGTGATCCAGGCCGCCAGAGTGAATACGGTGACGCCCGACAGCAGTACAAGTAATCCCGCCGTGGACGACAGAAACATGCCTGCCCTTGATGCGTATCCTCCGATCGAATACGCGATTTCGTCTGCCCATGATGCGTTATCAAGGAAAAGCCTTCCCCAGTAGAGTGTGATATAGAGACCGGCCAACAGTGTCAGTGCGCCGGCCGTCCGCCGCAAGAGCCCGGCGCGGCCTTGTATAAGCTTCAACAGCGCCGACCCGACAAGCGTTCCGCCTACTGCGACCAGAGTCAACACGGCAGCCGCCCCGGCCAGGTAGGCCAGAAATCCGACCAAGGAAACCTCGCTCTCCAGAAAAATGGACAGACCGGCGACGGACATGAACACCGGCAGCGTGCAAGAGATAGACGCAACTCCATAGGAGAGGCCAAATCCGAACGCACCATAGCGCGAGCTGATCCGGCGACATCCTTCAACGACCGGAATTCGCGGAAGTCTGATTGAAGCAATCCAGCTGATGCCGATCAACGCCAGTGTCAATCCCAGCGTCATACCGATCCACGGCAACGCCGACCCAATCCACTCGGAGCCCACGGCCATAGAGGCCCCGGCAACCACGAATATGGATACGAAGCCAAGCGAAACCAGCCCGCCTGAACCCATCGCCCGGATTAGACGCTCAACTGCAGGGTGGTCTTCGTGTGCCGCCATTTCACGGGCGAACCAGGCTGGCAGAAGGGCAAAGCCGCAGGGGTTGACCGTCGCGATCGCACCGGCGGTGAACCCATAGATGACGAGCGAGTTCACGACTCCGCCACCCTAGTCAGAGTTTGCAGGAACGGTCGAAAGATAGCCGCACCGAGCTGCACACCTTGAGATAGCGAGAGGTCGAATCCATGTGCCGAGGTTGGCTGGGATCGTTTCCAGCTATCCAGGTGTTCGGGGCTGCAGAAAAGCAGCATCGACTTGCACTGGCTGTCCGCGGCACAGGATCCGACGTCCTCGACACCTGTCCAGATCCGAGGATTGGGTCTGGATGCATGCTCGACCGTGAGGCCATCTGGCGAAATGCTCACGCTGACACCCGACCGGCACGTCTGACAGAAGCACGTGATTTCAGCCCGTCTTCGGGCCATGGCAGCGATGCCGAGCGCATCGACGGCACAGATGGCATACACCTTGATCTCACCCACCTGCACCTGAAAATCCGTTGGTCGCGCTGAAAACGGATAAGCCAATGCAATCTCTCCGTCGCGTACATGAACGAGATCGCGTTGCCCCAGATCAACAAGTGTTTCCGCGGAGCATTCGGAATATGGAGGCGGCGCGCCATTCGCCAGAAACGCCCGCAGGATCGCTTGATGAGCCTGCCGCGACACAGGTGAAAGCCCGCCCCAGCGTGCGGCCAACCGAGACTCAGTCATGAGAGCGGATAAGGCCTTCGAGACTTTTGGGTCCGTGGAGATAGAAATGTCAGGAGCATAGTCTTCAGTATGATTCGTCATGATTTTCTCTTTTGCTTTCCGTGAGCTGAAGTGCACGGGCTTGGACCGCATCCGCTCCCGCATTGCTGGCGACACGCTCCGGGTTCTGAGACATAGCCGCCATCGATTGCTGGTAGCCTATCTCCAGAAGGGATGAAGTTTGGGAGAGACTTAAAAAACCCGGTTCGTGCTCAAGTTCAGGTACAACCCGGACAATATCCGTCTGACCTTCATGCAGTAGCAGTTCGGCCCGATGCTTGCGGGCGAGCGTGATCTCGAAGGCGCGCCCGATGGTGCGGATCAAACCGGATGGCGCACGCTTGCATGGGATGGCGCAGGCACATTCGATCATCAGCGTGCGGTGTGCTCCGGTTGCGGCCGCACGTGCCAAGGGTACGTTTTCGGCGACGCCCCCATCGACATGCGGGTGCCCGTCGAGTTCCACTGGCGGAAAGATGCCAGGAATGCTTACCGATGCAAGCAGGGGGGGAATGATGTCTCCCGACCCGTCCCAATAGCAGGCTTTGCCTGTGATCAGGTCGGTTGTGACAATGGTCAATGGAATGCGCAAATCCTCGAACCGACGAATAGGAAGCGTTCGTTCCAGCAACCGGCCGAAGGCACCGAGCGAAAGAAACCCGGGCCGGGCGCGCGGGTGCACAACCCAACTCCAGTTTGGCCGCAAGAGTTGTCGCAACCGAACCGTACGCCACAGACCGGCCAGGTCGTCGGCGGGCATGCCGCCCGCCAGAAACGCACCATTTACCGCGCCGATCGAGGTTCCGAGGATTTGGTCGTACCGAACGCCAAGATCCGAAAGCGCGCGTGCAAATCCAACTTCCAACGCCCCATGGCTACCGCCCCCGCAAAGAACAAGTGCCGTATTGCCGCCAGCCGGACAGGCACCGCAATCAGGCAATGTCTCTGCGGTTTTCATGGGGACGCCCGCTGGCTTTCTGCGACGGCGAAATGGATCTGTTCGAAAGCGCCCGCCACAACAGCCAGCCCGCCGTCAAAACCAGCAGAAGCACGCCTCCATGTTTGACTGCAGGCTGATCTATCAGCGATAAGAGACCGCCAAGCGAGAATGCGCCGGTGGCCAGCAACAGCACACCACAGCACACCAGCTTGAGTGCGATCAGCGCTGCCAGCGAACCTTTGCCACCGGTATCTTTCATCCTGTCACCCCGCGCAGCAGCTGAGTTTGGCCACGTCCTTGTCGAAGGTTTGCGCCGCGAGTTTCAGCCCCTCGACCGTGGTCAGGTAGGGAAAGATCGTCTCGCCTAGTGCCTTTGTCGTCATTCCAAATTTCAGAGCCATGGCCAGCGTCTGGATCGAGTCAGAGCCCTCGGGTGCTACAATCTGGCCTCCCAGCAAGCGATCGGTCTCTGCATCTGCGACCAGCTTGATCACACCACGGGTGTCGCGGGCAGCGGCGGCACGAGGTACATTGTCCAGCGTGACCACGCTCGTTTTGACCTCATGCCCGGCGGCCTTCGCTTCCACCTCCGAAAGCCCAACGCCAGCCACTTGCGGGTCAGTGAAAACGACCCAGGGCATTGTGGCATTTTCATAGCGCATCCGCTCTAGTCCAAGGGCGTTGTTGATTGCCACCTTGGCACCATAGGCCGCCATATAGACGAATTGGTCGCGGTCGGTAACATCGCCTGCCGCCCAAACACCGGGCCGTGTGGTGGCCATGTCTTCACCGATTATGATGGACCCACGCGCGTTGGTCTCGATACCCAGTTCGGGCAGTCCCAACTTGTCTGTGTTGGCCACTCGACCCGTGGTTGCCACCAACCGCTCAGCGGTGAGTGTCTCGGTTTGGCCATCACGTTCGATCGTCAGTTTGACGCCGTCATCGCCTTGAGACACCGAACGGTAGGCCAAGCCGATCTCGACCGTGATGCCTTCGGCTCTCAGCGCCTCGGTCAGCTCTTCAGCGACTTCTGGCTCTACTCCGGGCAAAAGACGCGAGCGGGTCACCAGCGTGACCTTCACGCCCAGTCGCGACGCCATTTGCGCGATTTCGCAACCGATATAACCACCGCCCAGTACCATGATGCTCTCAGGGCGCTCGGGCAGGGTCAGAAGGCCTGTGGAATCAAGCGGATCCACGGTTTCGATCCCATCGATTGCAGGCATATGCGGGCGAGAGCCGGTGGCGATCAGAGTGCGCGGAGCGGAAATAACGCGTCCGCACACTGTGACGCCCCCTTCGACAAGCTTGGCCGGACCTTCTTCGATGTAATTCACGCTGTCATAGGCGGGTAGCAGGTCGATGTATTTCTTCTGCCGCATCTCCTCGACCAGATCGGCGGTTCCTTTCACGACCACAGACCAGTCCGCCGCATGCTCGCATGGCGAGATGCCGGGGAACCGGGCGGCGGACGCACCGCCATGCACGGCTTCGGCGGCGCGGATCATCGCTTTGGATGGCACGCAACCGACGTTCACACAAGTTCCGCCGATCGTGCCGTCGCCAATGAGTGCCACCCGCTTTCCAGCCTCGGCTGCGGTGATAGAGGCAGAGAACCCGGCCGAGCCGGCACCCACAACAATGAGGTCATAGCTGTCGCCGCTGGCTTCTTTCGGTGAGCAGCAATTATCTGCCTTGAGAGTTTGGTCCATATTTACTTCCTTTTTCTTTTCTTGGCACCTGTCGCCGTCACCGCGACGCCGGTCGTTTTCATTTCACACCATCGACCCTATGTCGGAGGCGTAGCTGGGATAGGCGAAAATCATCGCCTTGATCTGGTTGGCGGTCAGTCCCGCGCCCATGGCCATGGCGAAGAGGTTGATCTGTTCCTCGGCCCCCGGCCCGATCAGATGCGCGCCGAGGATTTTCCCGCTTTCCTGTTCGACCAGCATCTTGAACCCGGTCCATTTCGCACCGACCCGCAGAGATGAATACCAGCCGTCCGTTTTCTCGAGATGAGTCTCGAAGTTCAGGCCCTTGTCCTTGGCTTCTGTTTCCGAAAGCCCGACGGTGGCGACCATGGGCAGGGTGAACACGACTGACGGGACCGGCGGGTATTTGATTTCCCGCGCGTCCTTTCCAGCCAGAAGATTCTTGCCCGCGATGCGCCCCTCTGCCGCCGAGACGGGTGTGAGATTGAGGCCGCTATCCGCGCAATCGCCGGCCGCGAAGATGGTCGGGTTGCTGGTGCGCATGGAGTCGTTCACCGTGATACCGCGGCCTGTGTACTCGACGCCAGCGGCCTTGAGGTTCAGCCCGTCAATATTGGGCACACGGCCCGCGGCGTGAACCACCAGATCGCAGTTAACGGTCTCGGTGCCGGACGGCCGTTCCACCGTAAGGACAAATCCATCGCCTTGTTTCTCGATCTTCGACACTTCGGCCTGTGTGCGCAGGTCGACGCCGAGCTCTTCCGTTGCGTCGACCAGCATCGCAACCAGATCGGGATCGAACTGGACCAGGGGGCGCTCCCCTCTTTGCAGGACCGTGACTTCGCTGGCCCCCGCGCGCTTGGCGATATGCGCGAATTCCATGGCGATGAAGCCGCCGCCGACAAAGGCGATACGATCGGGGCGCTCCGGCAACTCCAGGAAATCGGTGCTGGTGGCAAGATACTCCTCGCCCGGGATGTCCAGCGTCATCGGCCGGGCGCCCGTAGCGATGTGAAAATGCTTGGCGGTCAGGGTCTCGCCGTTAAACTCGATGCTGTCCGGGCCGGTAAACCGTGTTTCACCGTGAAGCACGTCGATACCGGCTTTTCCCAGGCCGCCCTCAATGCGCGGCGGCATGTTGTCGGTGAACGTGCGCTTGAAGGCGATCATGTCGGGCCAATCGACCGAAGGCCGCGCCTCAAGCCCCTTGCCTTTCATATTCTCCGCCCACTCGACACCCTCGGTCACTGCGACCAACATCTTTTTGGGATCACAGCCGCGCAGGGCGCAGGTGCCACCGTGAGGCTCGCTGTCGATGCTGGCAACTTTCCATCCAACATTCGCGGCCATCCGCGCCACGCCATTGCCGCCGGTGCCACCGCCGATCACGATAAGGTCATAGGCCTTGGACATACTTGTAACTTTCGTTCACTGGTCACGATAGAGAATTGTCTTGATAATCCGTTGTCTCGGATCGTTTCGTCAGTAGATAGACGATCGCACCAACCACGATTAGCGGTGTGGCCATCGCAAACAGCCAACCCGTACCACCAAACAACGGGCAACAGCCCATCATCTGCGGTGCCATTTGCATCATTTCATTTGCAGAGTTCATCATGTGTCAGTTCCTTTGCCTTGATTGATGCGGGATTTACCGCGGTTCGCTGTCCGTAAGTTCCGCCGCAACCCGGCCGGATTTTCGGAGCCAGAGCGTATATCCCGCCACCGCCAAAGCGGCAGCGACCGAGATCCGCAAAGCAAAGCGAAACTCCAGCCAAAAGAGCAGCGCTGAAAGCGTCACCGCCAGGACGATGAGAAGGGACTTTGGGCTACGCCCGGGTTTTCCAGCCTCCAGCCAGAGAGCATACGCGATCACGCTCAGTGATGCGAAAAGCATCGGGAAGAGGGCGTAATCAAGCCAACCGACAAAGGCAGAAAGTCCCGCACCAGCGACAATGACGACTAAGAAAGGCGTAAAACAACAGATCGCCGCGATTCCGCTGCCTATTAGCCCCCGTTTCATTAGTCTTTTATGTTTGCTTTCGTTTGAACTCATGACCGTTCCAATTCTGTTTCCGTTGAACAACCGGTCCGACGGCGAACCAACTGCCTAATTGCATAGGCGACAACGAGGCCGACGCCTACCGCGGCGACCAAACCTTCGCCACCAAGCCACGTGCCGACGGCACTCATCGCGCCGGATCCGAGAAGAAAGGCCCCACCGCCGCCGCAACAGCCGCCGAACACCACAGGAAAGGCCACCACTCCGGCAACCTTGCAGATTGCCGACCAGGCCGACATCCTACCGGTGTCCGATATCGGCAGAGCCGGGCGCGACCTTGGTCTTGGGAAGACAGCAGGTTTCGTCCTCCGCGCCATCGGCCTTTGTGACGCGGTGCCGCCTGATTTCCCTTACCAACAGCACTGCGCCAAAGGCCGCGATGACCGTGGCAATGCCGCCAAGCCCGCTCAACCATCCGCCGATTCCACCGAGAATAGCGGCGAGGATAACACCACCGCCGCCGCAACAGATCACCATGATCGGAGCGGCGATGACGAAGGCTAGAAGGCCCCCCATGTGTTTGTCATCCATGGCCCTTGTCCTCCTTCAGACCTCAGGAGTCGCCAGACTTCAGAACTTCAGCCGGGTAGCCATTGGCCAGAACGGCGTCAATGATCATGTCAGGATTGGCGGTCTGATCGTCATACGAGACCACGTAGATGCCTTCGCCCCAGGCCTGACCTTCCTGAAAGTCGATAATTTCGACTGTGGGCACGCCGCGGATGGCCGCTGCTACTGTGAAGGAACAGGACGGGCACGTCAGATCGCCGACGCCGACATTGATTCGCTGTTCGTCTGCGCTTGCAGGAACCGCTGCAAGCGCTCCCAGAACCGCGAGTGCGAGATGGAGATTTTTCATGGTTTGAACCTTTCAGTAGGAAAGAATGTAGGGGGTTAGGAATGGAAATATCATCGCTACAGCGACGACTACGGTCGCGACCCAAAGAACGGATCGCATGAGTGTGCGGTTCATGGGACGCGCACAGGTTCCGTCGGCACAGGCCTCGGGCGGGATTGGGCGGTAGGCTTTGAAAAAGCCATAGGCAATGAATGCCACGCTCAGTGCAAACGTGATCCACTTGTACTGATAGAGCGCGCCCAATTGGGCGATGAACACGCCGGTGACGCCGAAGCTCACCAGCACCAATGGCAAAATGCAACACGATGTCATGGCCAGCGCGCCGAGTACTCCCAACCCGGTTGTCGCCCATGCCTTTCGGTCGGCACCCGGTGTTTCATCAAATGCCGCTTCCCGGTCTACGGATGTGGTTTCAGTCATAGTTCGAATCGTCCTTGCCTCGATGATGAAGTCAATCTAGTGTCTGTAGTACCTACAGGCTCAAGGGGTTCGGCTTGAAAAGTCATCACAAATCCGTGAAGACCATTCGCCGTTCGGATTTGGCACGAGTTACACGGACGGTTTAAGATGCGCCACGAAGTGAATGCGTCCCTCAGAGCTTTTGATGATTTGCGCCTGTAGGTCCGGCGAGACAAATGCTCACCGGAACAAAATTTGCACCGATACCCCGACGATAATGTCAGATCGACGCCGTCCCGAGAATATCGGTATCCAGGTCGACGCCTCACCTTGCCTCCGGGCAACACTGCGAAAATCGTTAGAAGATGTACCGCCGATGACTGAACACATGACATCTCAAGCGATATCATGCAGGACCACGCAAAAAAGTGGATGGCCCCCCGCAGTCTTCCTTCTTCAGAAAGTGCTGCACGAGCAGACCCAGTGTTATACCGAACAGTATGTGCGCAAACAGCGTGGTCAGGAAAAAGTGCGGCCACATGTAGTTAATGCCGAAGGGCCCCAATGCCGGTGCCATTGGCGGAAGCGTCATCATTCCAAGCTCAACCAGAAGAGCCCAGATCACGCCCCAGAGGACTGCCCTGCCATAACTCCCGCGCCTGCCCCAGACGAAGGCGTAGAAAATGCCGAAATTGGCGCCAAAGGTATAATGGGCTAGCACGCCGACAGGGAAATAGACGGCCATGACGTCGCTGCCGGTGATCAGCTTTCCGAATGGAACGGGCGTGTCCGCCGGCAGCCACCCGTGAACGACGCCGGTCAGGCGAATGGCATCCAGCGATATAGTCGCCACTGCGCCCGCAGCGGCACCAACCAAAATACGGCGGGCGATGTCGGGATAGCGGTTTCTAGCGTAGATGACGATCAGTACAAGAGCCACCAGCGCCGGCAGCAGGATGAACGGGATGTATATTGCCGAGGCGAACTCGTGCGCAATCGGCACCGCCTTCATCATCGGCTTCACACCCTTGACGTATTGGGCATAGCCGAAGGAGACGGTCAACAGCTGGATCGGCACCGCTCCGCCACAAACGAATGCCAGCAAAATCAGGGCGGCTCGCTTGAAATCAAGATTCTTTTTGACTGCTGTTTCAGTGATGGTCATTTTCTTTCCTTAACCCCAAAGTTTGATTGTGTCGCCCCTGCCTCTCGATCGGCATCTGGTGTTTCGTCAAATGTAGTTTCCCGACCTACAGATGTGGTTTCAGTCATATTCGAATCGTCCTTGAATAGTTGATCGTTTCAATCTAGCCTCTGTAATGATTACAGACTCAAGGGGTAAAATATGAAAACCCATCACAGATCGGCGAAACGCATACTCCGTGCGGATTTGGCACGGATGACGGGATGCAACCTGGAGACAATCCGCTACTACGAGAACATCGGCGTCATGCCGGAGCCGCCGCGCACAGCAAAGAATTACCGAGCATATGACAAGAACCATGTCGAACGCCTGCGCTTCATCATGCGCGCTCGCGAATTGGGCTTCACGCTCGAAGAGGTTCGAGATCTGCTCGCGCTGGTCGACGGCGGAGCGCAGACCTGTGGCGAAGTGCAGGTCCTCGCGAACACTCATCTCGCTTCCGTACGCACCAAGATTGCTGATCTCCAGCGCATCGAGCACGTCCTGTCGTCCACTGTGGCGCAGTGTACGGGCGACGACGTACCGGAGTGTCCTGTGATCGAAGCGCTAACGGAGGTGGCGTAAGGGGCTTTTTCAGCAAAGATCCGAGTTCAATCTCTTGCTCTGTTTGCCGCCATCGCTTCGGAGCAGCATCGTTCTAGAGTTGCACGCCCCGAAGTCTGAGCGCATTGCCAATCACCGAGACGGACGATAGGCTCATCGCCGCAGCCGCAAACATTGGCGAGATCAGCAATCCGAAAAATGGGTAGAGAATGCCTGCCGCTATCGGAACACCGGCCGTGTTGTAGATCATCGCGAAAAACAGGTTCTGGCGAATGTTGCGCATCGTGGCCAGTGACAGGCGCCGCGCCCGGACGATACCACCCAAATCGCCTTTGACCAACGTGAACCCGGCACTCTCGATTGCGACGTCGGCCCCGGTTCCCATTGCGACGCCCACATCGGCCTGCGCTAGCGCCGGCGCATCGTTCACACCGTCGCCCGCCATCGCCACCTTGTGGCCATCGGCTTGCAGCTCTCGAATGATCCGAGCTTTGTCCTCTGGAAGAACGTCAGCTCGTATTTCATCGATGCCCAGACGTCCGGCGACGGCGCGGGCGGTCCGTTCGTTGTCCCCGGTCGCCATCACGATTCGGAATCCAAGATCATGCAGCGCCTTGAGCGCAGCCGGGGTCGTTTGCTTGATCGGGTCCGCGACGCTCACGAGACCTGCGACCGACCCGTCGACCACAACGAACATGACGGTTTCGCCTTCGTCGCGCCGGGCGTTTGCGGTTTCGGCGGCCGACGGTGCGTCTATGCCAAGCTCCGCCAGCATCCGGGCATTGCCAAGAGCGACCGTCTTGCCGTCGACAACCCCTTTCACGCCCATCCCCGTAATTGCTTCAAACTCCGCGGCCTTGACCATCGGAATGTCGCGCGCCTCGGCACCGCGTACGATGGCCTCGGCAAGAGGGTGCTCGGAGCCTCGTTCCAGACTTGCCGCGAGCCGCAACACCTCTGTCTGGTCGTGCCCGCCTTCCGGCAACACGGCAGACAATTCAGGCTTGCCCTGCGTTAACGTTCCTGTCTTGTCCACAATCAGCGTGTCTACCTTTTCAAAAGTTTCGAGCGCTTCGGCGTTCTTGATCAAAACACCCGCCTGCGCCCCGCGTCCGGTTGCCGTCATGATCGACATCGGCGTGGCCAGGCCAAGTGCACAAGGGCAGGCGATGATGAGAACGGCAATGGCGGAGACCAGCGCATAAGCCAGCGCCGGCGTCGGGCCCCAGATCGTCCAGGCAATGAAGGATAGGATGGCGACCGCGATGACTGCCGGGACGAAATAGCCCGCCACTGCATCTGCCAGCTTTTGGATTGGTGCGCGAGATCGCTGAGCTGCAGCGACCATTTCCACGATTTGCGCTAGCATCGTGTCCTCGCCCACGCGCCTCGCCTCGATGATCAGGCTGCCTGGGCCGTTGATCGTCGCACCGGTGACCGGGTCGCCCGCGACCTTCTCAACCGGGACCGGCTCTGTTGAATGTCACTCAAAACTGACCCGGTAGAGGTCAGAATTG
>TARA_R110002110_G_scaffold3656_2_pt1 | contig 17325 bp, 13 predicted proteins | sample TARA_R110002110 | Tara Oceans TARA_R110002110 (sample SAMEA4397330) | marine metagenome | biome: Polar Biome; feature: [SRF] surface water layer (ENVO:00010504); material: water (ENVO:00002006), including particulate matter (ENVO:01000060) such as... | depth 5 m
ACAATTGAAGAAAAATTTATGAGAGATGCAGCAAGTGGATCAAAATATTTGGAAGCAGCAGAAGGTGGTAGAGCAGAATTAGCTATGGGTTCCGAGGTTCCTGTTCGAAATAACCAAGGTGGAATAACAGAATTAGATTACAGAAACACTGGCGGTTTTGTTCCAATTGGTGTAAAAGAAAAGGCAGATGATGTTCCAGCGATGTTATCTAAAAATGAATTTGTATTTACTGCGGATGCTGTTAGAGCAGCGGGTGGCGGAAGCATGAACAAAGGTGCTCAAAAGATGTATGGTCTTATGAAATCCTTGGAAAATAAGGTAGTATAATGGCAGAAAATATTAACACAACTATATCAAGACCTGCACCGTATTTAGAAGCGGCAGGAGAAACACTATTAGATCTTACAACGGGTTTAACAGGTCAACCAATTGACACTTCTCAATTTGCTCCTTCAGTAGCAGGACAAAATGTTTTAACACAACAAGCACAACAACAAGCTGCAACTCAAGGTGGATTAGGTACTTTACAATTTAATCAACAAGGAGCAATATCAGGAGTTGGAACTGGAACAGGTATTGCTGGTTATCAACCTTATTTAGATCAAGCACAACAATACATTGGACCAACTGCTTATCAAGATTTTATGTCTCCTTATCAGACAGATGTTATAGATGCTACTTTATCTGAATTTGATAAACAAAGACAAATTGCTCAACAACAAATTTCTGACAACGCTATTAATGCAGGTGCATTTGGTGGTGGAAGAGAAGGTGTTCAACAAGCAGAATTTTCATCACAAAGTTTAAGAGATAGATCTTTATTACAAGCTCAAATGTTACAACAAGGATTTGGTCAAGCTCAGGCTGCTGCAGGACAAGCACAAACACAATCCGCTGGTCTAGCTTCATTACAACCTTCTTTAGCTCAATCTAATATTCAACAATTAGGTGCAGCAGGCACTACAGATTTAGGATACCAACAAGCTGTATTAGATGCACAATCGGCTGCTTCAAGAGAAGCTGCTTACGAACCATATCAAAGAACAAGTTATTTAGGTTCAACAGTGGGTGGTTTATTATCTGGATATCCTCAATCTTATATGCAAACAAGTCAAGCTCCAACAGGTGCTTCTGCTAGTCCTTTAAGTCAAGCTTTAGGTGGTGCATCAACAGTATATGGATTAGGGAGTTTATTCTCTTAATGTTTAACGTTTTTAAAAGACCTATGTTTAGAAGAGGTGGCTCACCTACAGGTACTGGTATTATGTCTCATGTTGAACCAAGAAAAAATTTTAATACTGGTGCTAGAGGTACTGGTGCTAGCAATATGGCACAGTTTTTAAAAAACCAAGCTAATAGATATAGAGCAGCAGGAAGAATAGGACCAAACCCAATGTTTGGACCTCCTAATTCAAATTCACTTATACCTAAAGGATCACCATATATGGGTGGAATATATGCTGCAGCCCCTATTGCTGCTCAAACAGGATTAGCTTATCTTAATAGACCTAAAACATTAGAAGAAAAAAAAGTAATGCAACGAATTTCAGATGAAAATGCTCTTAGCGGAGAAGCAACAATGCCTAGTACACTTAAAGAACAAGATGCAAGAAGACTAGAGGCTTCTGGAGTAGGATCAGAAATTAGTTTTGCTGATTCATTATTTATGGATACTGAAACAGGTACATATCCTAAATTTTTAGGAAGAACTAAAGATATGAAAATTAGAAAAGATATGGAAGAAAAAGAAGATTTAGTTACAGAGGGTGAAGAAGAATTATTTGATAGTGAAGAATATAGATTTGGATTACGATTAAAAGAACAAGAGAAAGCTAAATTAGATAGAGAACTATCAACAGAGTTAAAAAAAGATTCTGGAGAAAAAGATGCTAAGTACGTAGCATCAGACAATAGAAGTTCTTTTGAAAAAGAAAAAGAACTATTAGATAAAATGATTCCAGGGGGTATATCAAAAGCTGAAAAAGCATTATTAATTGGAAAAGCTATTAGTTCACCTGGAAGTATTGCAGATAAAATAGATATTGCTGGAAGTGAAGGAATGAAACTTCTTAAAGATAAAAAACAAAGAGATAGAGCTATTGCTAAACTAGCTTACACAGGTTCTACACAAAAAGACATTGCTAAAATATCAGCAGGTAAACAAGGTTTTACAGAAAAACAATCTATTAGAATGGAAAATGCAATAAATATATTAAAAAATCCTAAAGCTTCTGCTAAAGCTAAAGCTAAAGCTCAAGAAACATTAGATACTGTTATGACTGTGTCTAAAGCATTTAGTAAAAGTTTGGATGTAGAATCAATAAAAGCACAATCAGAAATAAATACTGAATTACGTAAAATTAAAGACCGCTTAATTGCACTAGGCAATGCAGACCCTTCTTCTGCAGAATTTTCTAAAAAATTAACAGAATATAAAGCATTAAGAAACATAGGTCTAACTACAAAATCATCAGCTATTAAACAAAACATAACAATGTATGATGCAATTATAAATGGTATAGTTACAGTTAATAAAAAAGATGGGGGTAGAATAGGTTATGCATTAGGAACAAATCCTATGGAAGCACCTCCTGAAATGGCCGCAATGTCTACAAAAGCAGTAAGTTCAGAACAAGTTCCAACTGAAGAAGTTTCTAAAAATTTATCTTTTGAAGAATTAAGAAATAGATTACCAAAAGAAATTACAGATGATGTTGTAAATTTAATTAAAGACAGCAATGAAGCTTTGCAAGATTTTTCTTATATTAGAACTCAAGGTGATGTAAATAAATTTAATATGAAATATGGGGTAAATTTAGTATTACCCGCTCAAACATAGGAGACTAAATGGCAGAAAAAGACGACAGTCTATTTGGTGGTATTTTTTCAGAACCTATTGAGGAAATTAAACCAGATACAACAGGAGCTTTAGATTATCTTGTAGATATTCCTGTAGGTGCTGTTAAAGGTGTAAGTCAAGCTGTTAAAGGTTTACTTCAATTAGGTGCAATGCCTGTTGATTACTTAGCAGATACTAATTTAATTACTGCTATTGATAATGTATTTGACAAAATAACTCCAGAAACAGAAACAGTAATAGGTGATATTACATCCATACTTGGACAGTTTGCTTTACCTGCGGGAGCTGCAATTAAAATTGCTAACGGAGTTGTAAAATTAAGTAAAGCAAGTCAAATAGTAAAACTAAATAGTCTTCCAACATTAGGTGCTAAAGGTGCAGAACTTGCAAAAAGAGCAGGATACTATGGAAGTATAGGTGGTATTACAGATTTTGCAGTATCAACACCTGGAGATCTTGCTACATTATCTGAAACAGTAGGATTTGGAGAGGCTTATAAAGGAGATGAATTAGAAGGGTCTCTTAAAGCAGAAGAATTTTTTAAAGAAAAAATTAGGTTTGGTGCTGAAGGTGCTTTATTAGGAGGTGGTCTTACTGCCGCATTACCTGTAGCTGGAACATTAGGTTTTAAATATGGATTAAAACCAGCGGGAAAAGCATTGGCTTATGTAGGAGGTAAAACTATGAGAGCCATAGATTACACTGTATTTAATCCTATTAGTTTGTTAGCTAAAAAAGAAGGAGTAGGCAGAGGTGCTAGAAACACAATGGAATTTTTTGGAAATCAAAGTACTAAATTAAGAAAAAAACTTAATATCCCTGATCCGAAAGAGTGGAAATTTTTTAGTCCTGAACCAACGGCTCCTTTTAAAGAAAGATTTTTTAAAAAATTAGATAATTTTAAAAATCAATTTACTTCTCCTGGACCATTAAGCGTAGGTGCTGCAGATGATTTAGCTAAATTTCAAAATGCTGTTCAGGGAGAAGAAAAATCTATAGTTAAAATAATGAATGGAATAGATAAAGATTTTAAAAACATAGCTGAAGGAGCAGAAATTGTTAAACTTCCAAAATATTTAAGAACTAATAAATTACGTTATCCAGAAAAAATTACAGCTATTGATGATCAAATGTATTTAAGAAACAATGATTTATTATATGATTATATTCAAGCTCCAAGAACTTCAACAAGAGCTGGAGGAAAACCTATATATAAAGATTCAGAGGAAGCTTTGTCTATATTAAATAAATTACCTAAAAAAACTCAAATAGAGGCTAAACAGTTAAAAGAAAGAATTAATGATTTAGGTATTCGATATTCAAAAATATTAATGGAAAATCCAGATAAAGCAATTGCTGACTTTGGGTCAAGTATTATGAATAGTGGTGGTGCTTATTTAAAACAAGTGTTTAGTGTAATGAAAAATAAAGCCTATACTTTTGATCCACAAAAAATAACAGGAGCTAAAGATTTTTTTAAAAAGAATACTGTACCTAAAATAATGAATGAACAACCAGAAATAATAGATGGTTTAATGAAAGATAAATCTATAACTAGAAATGAAGCAATAGATTTATTTGCTGATCGTACTATGGCACAACTGCAAAAATCTTTAATTGAAAGTAATAGAAATCCAGAATCTTTATTTAGATTAATAGCTTCAACTTTTAAAATAGATAAAAGAGGTGAGTTATTAGATATAAGTAAAAATATTGTTAAAGACGGAAAAGAAGTACAAGTACTTACTAGCGAAGGAAGTTTTATTAGAGCTGGTGGATCTGTTCCAGATTTAATGAAAAAAGTTATGAAAGATGAAAGTTTTGAAGCTGTAAATAGAGCTTTTCTTGAACCTATAAAAGATTACAGAGCAGCTGTTACAGACACTTTTTTACAAACAGCTAAAAATGTTTACCAAAGAGAATTTTTTGATAAGTTTACAGATTCTGCTTTAAAAAATGGATATGCTTTTAGATCTAGAGAAGCAGCAAGAGCAGCTAATATACCTACAAATAATTTACAACAAATAAAATCTACGTATGACTCAGGAGCTGATTCTTTAGATCTTCTTCAAAGTAAAATTTTTAATTCAGGTATAAATGAAAAAGGAATAGCCTCAGGTATTTATACTACACCAGAAATAGCAAATGCTGTAAAAGGTACTGAAGAATATTTAACAACAATGTACGATATACCTTTGTACAGTGCTTTAATGTCAGTTAAAGCTGCAGGTCAAATTGGTAAAACAGTATTTTCACCAATGACTCAAGTTAGAAACGTATCAACAGCTTCTTTCTTTGCGTTAGCAAGTGGATTAATTGGAGGAAGAGTAAGTTTAACGGATTCTTTTAAACTCATGGCAGATGATATTTTTCCAGGTAAATTTGTAAGTGCTTCAGATGTAGCTAAACAAATGGAAAATAGAATAGCTAGAGGAGTGGTAGATCAAAATATAGAGGTTAATGAAATTAAAACTATTTTAGAAAAAGCTAAAAAAGGTAAATTTACTTTATCCGCTTTGATGGAAAACCCTACAGTTAAAAAAGCTTTTGATCTTTATCAAGGTGGAGATAACGTCTGGAAAGTTTATGCCGATGATTTTTATCAAGATGCTTTAGGTACTGCTTTAAGTCATGCTTCTAAATCTCAAATAACTAGAAATGTATCAGGAGATCAAGTTATAAGAGAAAATATAATAGATTGGTATAAAGTAGTAGGTAAACAAGATGATGTAGTTTCAGATTTAACTAAGGCTAATGATGATATTGCTAAAATAGACATTGATCTTAAAAAAGCGACTAATGCTAATAAACAATCTTTATTAAATCAAAAAGAAAATTTAGTGCAACAATTCAAAGATGTAAAAGATATTTCTGCTTATTTAGTAACTAATACTATTCCAACTTACAGTAAAGTTCCTGCTATTATTAAAAATATTAGAAATTTACCTTTTGGTAATTTCGTAGCTTTTCCTGCAGAAATTTTAAGAACAAGTGCACATTTATTAACTATTGGAGCAAGAGAATTAACAAGTACTAATCCTTTTATAAGACAAATGGGAGCAAGAAGATTAATAGGTTCTGCAGCAGTATTTGGTGGTACAGGTAAAATTATTGAGAGTGCTGCAAAAAAAATAACAGGTGTAGATTCAGAAAAAATGGAAGCTTTTCAAAGATCTATTGCGCCAGACTATCAAAAAAATTCAAACTTAATTCCTTTAACACAAGCCGATGAAAAAGGTAATTTTAAATATTTTAATTTTTCTTATACTAACCCATATGATTCAATGCTTAGACCCATTAATGCGGTATTAAATGCTTATGGTAATGGAAAATTAACAAATCAGTCTGTAGACCAAATAGTCTATAATGCTTTATTTTATGATAATTTAAATAACGCACCAGGTGCATTAACTGAATTTTTTTCTCCCTTTATAAGTGAGTCTATTGGTGCTAGTGCCATAGCAGATTTAACTCTTAGAAACGGTAGAACTAAACAAGGAAAAACTATTTTTTATGAAAACGATACTTTTTTTGAAAAATTAGATTCTTCATTTGGTCATTTAATAGGACAGTTAGAACCAGGTGGATCAAGAAGTGCTAGAAGAGTATGGAAAGGTGTTACTCAAGACTTTACTGATTACGGTACCACTTATGATAGTGCAACAGAATTAGTAGCTTTAATGTCAGGTCTTCGTGTAGAAGAAGCAAAACCTTTAGATAGTTTACCTTTTGTTGTAACTTCTTATGCTAAAGATTTATCTAACATACAAAAAAAATTTTCTTCTAATATATATCGTCCAAATTTAGATCTTAATGCAAGAATAGGTTATATGTCTGAATATTTAAAAGATAATTATGATACTCAAAGTAGAATGAGTTTAGTTTTAAAAGATATGGAAAATATGGGTGTAAACATAGATGAGATAGAAGATAAAATAAGTATAAGATTAAAAAATAAAACAAGAGTTAACGCTTTAATGAACAATGAATTTGTAGCTCCTAGTATAAGTCAGTCTAGAGTTCAATCTATCATAGATAAATTATATGAAGAAAATCCAGAACAAGCTATAAAAATAGAAAACAGTTTTGAAGCAGCAGCAGATTTATTTGATGATTTAAGATATGATTTAGAAGCAATAGAGCTCGGTCAAAGTCCTAGTATTATAACTGACACTATTGAATCTATATTAAACCCTAAACCTAGAACTAATGCAGCACCTAATATTAATTTAGGATCTTTTCAAACTCAACCTAAAGCAGAGCTTCCTGCACCTAATTTATCACAAGGAACAACGGCAGCAGTACAAAATCAACAAGCAAATTTAGGTCAAAGGTTTTTAAATATTGGACAAGACCCAAGATATAAAGTAGCCTTTCCAAATGGATAAAAAAAGGAATTAATATGAATCTCGGTAACGAACAACAAATGAATGAAAACCTTAGTGCCGCTGGTGGTGGTCCTGGAGGTTCTCAAAATCAATCTAATAATAATGAAAACAACGGAGGTGGTAATGTTCCAGATAATGATACTACTTACATGGCTAAAGATGCTTATTTTACACCTGAAAATAAATCCTTTTTTGATACTGTAGGAGATGGAGCCAGAACTATATATGATACTTACAAAGAGTTTTCCCCATTAGGATTTGTAGGAAGAGGTGTAGGAAGTTTATTTGAAAAACTTGGAGACTTGAGAGGTTTTAATGAAGATGGAAGTAGAAGAACTCAAAAACAATACGAAGACGCTAGACAAAATAGAATTGATCAAAATAGAATTTCAAACATCATGGGAAGAGACGCACCTTTTACTCAAATGACTTTAGATAATTTAGAACGTTTAGGTTACACCGGACCTATGGGTCAAGATTTAATAGGGACTACAAATGCTATGAGAACAATGAATGATCCTACTTTTGGTCCTGTAGTTTCAGGAACAATTTATGATGCAGAAGATGAAGACTTAGGTATACTGTCTGTAGCCCCTAAAAACGCAATGGATAATGTCATGTCAGCAAATTCTATGATGGGAGAATATTATAATACACCAATTGAAAATAGAATGGCCAATGCATCTGGTTATAATGCTAACGATATAAATTTAGCTGGACTTAATCAAGAACAAGTAGATTATTTAAATAAAGAAAACGCTATGAATAAAGCAGTTGGTAACACAGGGTATTCAGATATGAATATGAGTTTACGTAATTCACAGCAACCAGCTGGAGCTTTCTTTTCATATAGAAGCCCGCAAGAAGTGCTTGATACAGTCATGGGGTTAAACAAAAACTCAACAGGCAGGTTTAGTAACACACTTGATCCAGACAAAAATGTTTACGGAGATATAAATACTTTTGCTCAACCCGATGAGATTACAAATTACATACAAGGTTTAGCTCAACCAGAAGATAGAACATATTCATATGGTATTCCTCAAAATGAAGAAGGCAATAAATATATGGATTTGGCTAAAGGAGGCCTTGCTTCAATGTTTAGACAAAAAGCTTTAGGGGATTATTTTTAATGGCTAAAGATAATGCTCTTCATAAAATAGAATCTCACGAAAAACTTTGCAGAATTATGCAAAAACAAACTCACGACAAAATGTATCAATTAGAAAATCAAATTACACGAATAGAAAGAATACTATTAGTATCAGTAGGGGCTTTAATTACAGGTCTTGGTGGTGTTATTTTAGTGCTCTTGCAAAAATTATAATCATACTTATATTAACCTTAGGTTGCTTTTAGGAGGACCTATAAATAAACTGTCTAACAAGGAGGTTAATATGACAAATCTAAGTACGTTCCTAAACCATAGTATAGGCTTTGAAGATATCTTCAATCGCTTTAACTTTATATCAAACACAAACACAAGTTTTCCGCCTTTTAATATAAAAAAAGTTGGAGAAAATAAATACACACTAGAAATGGCTTTGGCTGGATACTCTAAAAAAGATATCAAAGTAGAAGTTGTTAATCCTAGTGTTTTAATCATAGAAGGATCTTCATTAAAAAATGAAGGTGATTTTGTGCATAAAGGGATTGCTGAGCGTTCTTTTAAAAAACATTTACAGCTACAAGAGTATGTAGAATGTAGAGGTGCAAAATTAGAAGATGGTATGCTTAAAATACAATTGGAATACAGTCCGCCTGAGAATAAAAAAAATAAAGTTATTAAGATTGATTAAATCCAATCTTTAAGTTCGTCACCAGTTATCTGAGTGGCAATGTTCATCTTATTTCGCAGAGCCTTAACTATTTTTTCATCAATAGTGTTCTCTGCGATAAGATCAATGTAAGTCATTTTTTTAGTTTGACCTGCTCTATTAATCCTAGCTTCAGATTGAATTCTTTTTTCATAATCATAACCGTTAGCATAATATACCATTGTGTTTGCACCAGTTAAAGTTATTCCATATCCTCCAGTTTGAGGAGTACCAATTATAAATCTTACTTTACTATTTTTATCTTGAATTTGTTTTATGGCATTTTGTCTGTCTTCAGTTGTAGTATCTCCATAATAAGTAACATAAGATTCTTTACCAAAAGTTTTTTCTACTGCTTCAATTATAGAAGCAATATCATTTCTGTAATGTGCCCAAATAACAGCTTTATTTTCTACTTCTTGAAGTATACTTATTAAAGCATCTAATCTTTCGTTTTTTATTTTTTTAATACTTCCATCATCTGCTGTAAAGTGACCACAAGTAATTTGATGTAATCTCATTAATTGAGTCATTGCAGATTTAGTGGTCATCATTTTACCATCCATTTCTGTCAATGCAATTTGTTTCATTTGATCATATAGTTTTTGTTGTTCAGGTGTTAAATGTATTATTCTTTTTACATAAGTGTAATCAGGTAAATCTAAACAATCTTCTTTTAAAACACGATATGAAAAATTCTCTAATTTTTCTGACAACTCCCCAAGGTTTCTATAACCTGTTACTATTTGAACAGAACGTCCACCAAAGTTTGCTGTCTTCATAACAGCATACCTAGTTCTAAAAGCATAATAAGAAGAGAAATCTAATAGGAACTCATCTAAAAATTCACATTGTTTATAAAGATCCAAAGGTGATTTAGTAACAGGAGATCCAGTAAGTATCCTTCTATATTTTGCATACTTTCCCAGTGCTACAATAGCTTTAGTTCTTTTAGCTTCAGGATTTTTTATTGTTGTAGACTCATCAATTGCCATCATAGTCTCATGACTATTTAAAAATTTAGCAGCAAACGTTAAACCTTTTTTTGTTGAAAAAGCTTCTACATTCATAATTAAAACATCTAACCTATCTGATGTTTCAAAAAGGGAAGATAATTTTTTTTCTTGAGTTTGGTTAATTAAAGCTTTCCATAAAACAATGTTTTTTTCAATGTGTTCTACCATGTGAATAGGTATTTCTGAATCATACCAATTTTGGTAAACTCCTTTTGGTGCTATAATTAACAGACCATTAATTTTACCTTTATCATAAAGCATAGATGCATTATCTATTAATACTTTAGTTTTTCCTGTACCCATTTCCATAAAATAGGCATATGCTTCTTTATTCCACGACTTTTCCAATGCTACAATTTGATGAGCATAAGGTTTAGTTTTAAACTTATAGTTTATCATAATAATGTTACCAATTTCTTTCTATTGACTTCTTATATATAAAAATGCTACATGTCAATGATCGATGAAAGAAAATTTAAATTATCAAGATTTAAAAAGTATACATAAAACTATTGTATATGTGACACAAGAATTACCTGGAACACAAGCAGGTAAACCTAAATTTAATATTATTGGTGCACAAAAATATGGACAAATTGTCACACTTTTACCTGAGTTTTCACAAATTATATTATCACCAGGTCCTTTAATTTTTAAACTAAGAAAATTATTAAGAAACTATACAGATAAAGATTATTTATTATTAACAGGAGATCCTGCTATTATTGGAGTAGCTTGTTCAATTGTTGCTGAAAAAACAAACGGAAAGTATAATTTATTAAAATGGGACAGGCAAGAACATACTTACTATCCAGTACAAATAAATTTATATGAAAAAGGAGACATAGAGGATTGACATTGATAAAATAATTGTTTATACAAAATTAGAAAGTTAAAAATAAAACAAGGAGAAGAAACATGAACCAAATAAACTTTGAGCAAGATAAGACAGAGGCAATAAACCAAACTAATGATGTAAAGTCATTATCAGAACAAGTCCTTAAACTTCGTAATTTAGAAGATCAAATAAAAAATACTGAGGACAATTTAAAAAAACTAAAAAAAGATGCAGATCTTCTTTCAGGAGAAATCATACCTACTATGATGACTGAAATGAATATATCTACTTTAAAATTAGCAGACGGATCAGGAGTTGAGATTAAACCCGTCTACGGTGCTTCTATTCCTATTGATAGGAAAGAAGAAGCATTTAACTGGCTTCGTAGTAATGACCTGGGTGACCTTATTAAAAATGAGGTTACTGTTTCCTTTGGTCGTAACGAGGATAACAAGGCCCTGGCTTATGCCAACCTTGCACAAGGTCAAGGATTTCAACCCTTCCAGAAGTTAAAGGTTGAACCCATGACACTTAAAGCGTTGGTTAGAGAGCGTATCGAATCTGGAAAAGATATGCCCTCTGATCTATTTAATGTGTTTGCAGGAAACAAAACCAAAATAACAAGAACATAATAAGGAAGAAAATGGAAAAACAAAACATGAAAAAAGAAACATCTGACGTAGCTAATAAAGCTACGGCGGGTGCAGTGTCTGCTAGTATATTCGAATCAGACGCAAACAAAGGATTAGGAAACATTGGTCATGATGATTTAATGCTACCTTTTCTTAAGATACTTGGACAATTATCTCCTGAAGTAAATAAGAGAGACGGTAAATATGTTGAAGGTGCAGAACCTGGCAAAATTTATAACTCTGTTACTGGAGAATTGTTTGATGGTGAAAAAGGGGTACAAGTCATACCTTGTCATTACAAATTAGAATATATTGAATGGCAAGACAGAGGCGAAGGCTCAGGTGCTCCAGTAGCAATTCACCCTTCATCAAGTGATATCTTGACTCAAACAAAAAGAGACGGATCGTATAAAGATAGATTACCAAATGGTAATTATATTGAAAAAACGGCAAGTCATTTTGTTATAGTAAACAGTACTAGTCCTTCTACGGCTTTAATTGCAATGAAATCAACGCAATTAAAAATAAGTAGAAAATGGAATAGTATGGTTTCATCAATTAAGATGGAAGGTAAAAATGGTATGTTTACACCCGCATCTTATAGCCACACTTATAAGTTAAGAACTGTACAACAATCTAACGATAAAGGTACATGGTTTGGATGGGAAATTAGTAAAATTGGTCCAGTTGAAAATACAGCTATATACCAACAAGCTAAAAGTTTTTCTGAAAGTGTTTCTAAAGGAGACATTCAAGTTAAACATGGTGAAACTGCTAGTGGTGAAAAACAAGAAAAATCTCACTTCTAATATTATCTAACGTTAAAATTGTATGGGCGATAATATCGCCCATACGCATGATAAAAAATGATTGAAGAAAAATTTATAAAAAGTTTTACAGGATTAGAAAGAAATTTTGGTACTGCGGATTTAAAAAAAAGCGAAATAGATTCAGCTACTGGTAAGTTGAAACCTGTTTATTTTTGGGCCCATAGACATTTATCAAAACAAAATTACTTAAGTCATTTAAGCGGAGAAATTTCTATTGGAATTCAACCTTGTGATGATAAAGGAATGGCAAAATTTGGTGCTATTGATATAGATGATAAGCAACATAGTTATAAAAATTTTCCATACAAACAATATTTAGATATTATATCTGAACATAAATTACCTTTAGTACCTGTTAAATCTAAAAGTGGTGGTTTACATTTATACGTATTTTTAAAAGAACCTGTAAAAGCAGTGTTTATAAGAAATTTTTTAGAGAAGTTTTTATTTATTTTAAAACTTCCAACTAACATTGAAATATATCCAAAACAGACAGAACTAGGAAAAGATTCAGATGGTGAATGGGTAAATGGTCAGTTTATTAATTTACCTTATTATAACAAAACAGAAAGAACGGGTTTTAATTTAGATGGTACAGCTTTTACTTTTGAACAATTTGTAGAAGTAATAGAAGCTAATACATTTACTGCTGATGAATTAGAAGAAATAGGAATTGATCACACTAGAAAATTATTACAAGGTGGGTCAGAAGAATTTAACGATGGACCACCTTGTTTAGGAATTTTAACTAAAAGTAAATTAAGAGATGGAAGAGACAGATTTTTATATAATTATGCAGTGTTTGCTAAAAAGAAATATCCTGATAATTGGGAACAAATGGTTATTGCTGCTCCAGCTAAATATTTTGAGACGGATGCAAATGGTATTATAAGTTGGACAGAAGAAAAAACAAAAAAGAAATTAAAATCTTGGAATAGAGAGATTAAAGGACATACATGTAATGAAGATCCAATTCAGGCAGTTTGTTTAAAGGCAGAATGTAGAAATAGAAAATTTGGATATATATCAGATAAGAAAAAAATATTTCCAGCTTTATCAGGTTTACAGAAAATAACTTATTCTGAACCTCAATACACATTTAATGTAACTTTAAATGATGGCCAAACAACCAAAGAAGTTAGAGCAAAAACTATTAAACAAATAATAATGCAAGATGAGATAAGAGCAATTATAGGTAATGCAGCTGGAATAATACCTCCTAAGATTAAAGCAACAGAATTTCAAGATGTACTAGATACATTATTTCCCCCAAAGATGACTACATCTCCTCCAAAAGGAACTACAGATGAAGAATTATTAACAGAGTATTTAACTGATTATTTAAAAGGAGCCAAAGCAGAAAATTTTGCTTCTTTTAAAAGTGGTGCAACTTTAATAGAGGATGGAGAAGCTTATTTTGTTTATAAAAATTTTTATAATTCTCTTAAAAACAAAGATTGGAAAATAGATAAATCAATAACTGCAGAAATAATGACTCGTTTATTTAAAGCAGATTTTGGTATTTTAAAAAGATTTCCTAAGAAAAAAGACTCTGATCCAGATTATACAGCAGTTAGAGTTACTCAAGTTCCTGCTAATCTTAAAGAACTTGAAACAGCAGAACCTGAGTTAATTCCTATAACTGGAAAAGATGATATATTTTAATGATTAAAAAAATATTTGGTCCTCCAGGAACAGGAAAAACAACAACTCTATTAAATTATGTAGAGTCATATATAAAAAAAGGTACTCCATTACATAAAATTGGTTATTTTGCGTTTACTAAAAAGGCAGCTAATGAAGCAAAAGATAGAATGTTGGAAAGAAAAACAGAATTATCTAAAAAAGATTTAGTTAATTTTAGAACTCTTCATTCCCTAGCTTTTCATACTACTAGTATGAGTGAGGATAGTGTTATGCAACCCGTTCATTATGAACAGATAGGAAGACAATTAAATTTAAAAGTAACTGACAGTGGAGATGAGAGTGGTTATTTAAGTTTTAACAGTGATTATTTTAAAATTATAAATAAAGCTAGAGTAAAAGGTATATCAGTGGAACAAGAGTTTAATACAAATGAATGGAACAGAGATATAGATTATGAAACATTAGGACATATTTATTTAAATTATAATAATTTTAAAAAAGTTCATACTCTTTATGATTTTAATGACATGATTGAAAAGTTTATTTTTGTGCAAGAAAAATGTAAAGAATTTGATGTTGTTTTTATAGATGAGGCTCAAGATTTATCTCCTATTCAATGGAAGATGTTTGATGTTTTAAAAAAAAAATCAAAAGATATTTATTTAGCTGGCGATGATGATCAAGCTATTTTTGCCTGGGCTGGTGCAGATGTGAATAAATTTTTAAATGAACCTGCAGAAGAAATAGTATTAGATAGATCGGAAAGAGTTCCATTAGCAGTACAAAATATTTCAAATGTTATTTTGGACAGAATAAAAACTAGAAAAGAAAAAAAATACTTAGCTAAAAAAGGATTAGAAGGAAAAGTAGAATACATTTACGATATGGAAAATTTAGATTTAACTAAAAACAAATGGTTAATATTAACTAGAACAGGTTATAGAAGAGATAAGATATGTTCTCAACTAAAAGAAAACAATATGTATTTTAAAAATAAGTTTGGAAAAAGCTATGATTCAAAACTTTACAAATCAATACTGAAATGGGTTGAATTAACCAAGGGAGGTAAAATACTTATTTCTGATTGCAGAGATATATATGATTACTTAAGTGCAAACTATCCTGAAAAACAATTTAAGAATAAAAACGAAATATCAATGGAAGACATTGGTTACAGTAAAGATGACATTTGGTATGAAGTTTTTGTTAACGCTGATCAAGATGAATGTTTTTATATTCGTACTATGTTAGCCAACGGAGAAAAATTATCTCAAGACTCTAGAATAGAAGTATCTACAATCCATGCAGCAAAAGGTGGAGAAGAAGAGAATGTTGTTTTAGTTTTAGATAATACAAGAAAAATAAGAGAGTCAGTAGAATTAAGTAAAGATAAAGAAGATGAAGAACATCGAGTTTGGTATGTAGGTGTTACTAGATCCAAACAAAATCTTTATATTTTAAAATCAACAAAAGAAAGGAACGGTTATTTATTATGACAAATTCAACTGGATTTGAAAAAGCATTTCCACAAGACAGACAAGTAGGAGGAAAACACTATAAAAATTTTACAATTCAACCTTATGAATTTATTTCAAAAAACAATTTAAGTTTTTTTCAAGGTTGTGTTGTTAAGTACGTATGTAGATACTTAACAAAAAATGGTGTAGAAGATTTACAAAAAGTTATTCATTATTGTGAATTAGAAATATTAAAAATACAGGACACAAAAGGAAAGGTTAAAAAATGATACTACCAAAATTTAAGGCACAAACGGAATGGATTGAACCTGAAGAATATCCTGATTTAAGACAATACGATGAAATAGCAATTGATTTAGAAACAAGAGATCCTGATCTTAAAAAAAGAGGATCTGGTTCTGTTATTGGTAATGGTGAAGTTGTAGGTATAGCTGTAGCTGTACCAGGTAAAAAATTTTATTTTCCTATTGCTCACGGATCAGGGCCTAATATGGATAAGAAACGTACTCTAGAGTGGTTTCAAGATATATTAAATACACCTGCCATTAAAATATTTCATAATGCCATGTACGATGTCTGTTGGATTCGACAAATGGGTTTAAAGATTCAAGGACGTATTGTTGACACAATGATTGCAGCATCTTTAGTTGATGAAAATAGATTTCAATATTCTTTAAATGCTATTTCTTGGGATTACTTAGGACACGGAAAAAGTGAAGCAGGTTTAAATGAAGAAGCAAAATCAAGAGGCTTAGATCCTAAAGCAGATATGTGGCAATTACCAGCAATGCACGTTGGAGCTTATGCAGAGAAAGATGCAGAGCTTACCTTAGAACTTTGGCAAATATTTAAAAAAGAAATTACACAACAAGACATTGAATCTGTTTTTAATTTAGAAACAGACTTATTTCCTTGTTTGGTTGATATGAAATTTAAAGGCGTTCGTGTCGATATTGAATCCGCTCATAAATTGAAATTACAGTTAAGCGACAAAGAAAAACAATTATTGCAAGAGATAAAAAAAGAAACAGGATTAGATACTCAAATATGGGCAGCAAGAAGTATTGCCAAGGTATTTGAAAAACTTGGATTACCTTTTGAAAGAACTGAGAAATCACAAGCACCTTCCTTTACTAAAAATTTTCTTTCTGAACATGCACATCCTATTGCACAGAAGATAGCAAAAGCTAGAGAGTTAAACAAGACCCATACTACATTTATTGATACAATTATCAAACATGAACATAAAGGTAGAATTCATGCAGATATTAATCAAATTAGATCTGATCAAGGTGGTACTGTAACAGGTAGGTTTTCATATTCTAATCCTAATTTACAACAGATTCCATCAAGGAATAAAGAAATTGGACCTATGATTAGGTCTTTATTTATACCAGACGAAGGTCACAAGTGGGGTTGTTTTGATTACAGTCAACAAGAACCAAGACTTGTAGTACACTACGCAAACTTACATAAGTTTCCTGCAGTGTATGATGTAGTAGAAGCTTATAAAAATAATCCTAATACAGATTTTCATCAAACTGTAGCAGAGATGGCTGACATTCCTAGATCTCAAGCTAAAGTTATTAATTTAGGTTTGTTTTACGGAATGGGTAAAACTAAACTTCAAGCAGAACTTGGAGTATCAAAAGAAAAAGCTGTAGAATTATTTAATCAGTATCATGCCAAAGTACCTTTTGTTAAACAGTTAATGAATAGTGCTTCTAATAGAGGTCAAGACAGAGGACAGATAAGAACTTTACTTGGTCGATTATGCAGGTTTCATTTATGGGAACCTAATCAATTTGGTATGCATAAA
>TARA_R110002110_G_scaffold51862_1_pt1 | contig 17314 bp, 7 predicted proteins | sample TARA_R110002110 | Tara Oceans TARA_R110002110 (sample SAMEA4397330) | marine metagenome | biome: Polar Biome; feature: [SRF] surface water layer (ENVO:00010504); material: water (ENVO:00002006), including particulate matter (ENVO:01000060) such as... | depth 5 m
ATTAAAGGATGCGAGAGTTGAGAGTGTTTTGGCTGACGAGAAACCAGAACGGAATGTTTGGAGGCTCTTCTCAATGTAGATGTGCTTGATGTCATACTTATACTCGATGTCGAGGAGATAGTCCTCTATTTTACTGGCTTTATTGAATAGAGTTGGGAAATGGTTTTTATTTCTCGTATCTATTGCTTCGCAGAGAAGGATCTCGCCTTTGTTGTTGATTACTGTGACGCCAGTTATGCTAGTGGATATGTCTAAACCGAGGATCATACTATATTATAACACGACCATAATCAGATGTCAAGTTTTAGCTTAAATGTCAAGTCAAGTTCTGGCGTTTTTTTAATGGGTCGGGCGGTAGATGCGACACCAATCAGATTCTTGTGTGCATCATAAATTCCAATTTTAGAAATATATGTGACTTTTTCAAAGCTTCCGGTTGGATCTGCATATGCAGAGCTTATTATATTTTTAATTTCAAGATCTTTTTCTTTATACATGTAAGAGCCAGAATCTGGCGTCAAAGAAGATGTCTGATTGTGTTTAATATATGTAAAATTATTCGAATGATTTAGCTCGCCTTTCTTTGCGTGAGCAAACATCGTAATTGTCGGAACATAGCTGGTTCCGGAAAAGGCCATGCTAAAACTTGCAGATGCCATCTTCCCAGCGCCGGCGCCGGCTGCGCTTGACAAACTATCATTGGCGCCTGCACCAAAATGGATCCATTTAGGCTTCGAAGCTGCATCAAAAGTCACATTTTCTGTTCCTAGGTCCCAAGCCCCAGAGAGGTATATAAAGCCCTCATTATATAAGACTACGCCGGCGACTGATCCGGATCCGGTGCTGCCGGCCGGCCCAGTTTGAATCAATTCCCCGTTTCTTTTAGAATCTTTAAGTTCCCCAAGCAAGCTTCCCGTAACATAAAACTTTAAATCAACCGTTCCCTTCTTGATTGAGGAACCATAAAAAATAGATGGTATGCAAACAAGACTACAAGAGGAGGATGCCTTGTTCAAAAGATATGGGGACGATGCCGAATAAGCATAGTGTGGGCTCATTATTTTGTAATAATTAAAAGAATTCTTTAAAGCAGAGCCAGTGCTCCCCAGTTCCAGTTGCGGCACAAAACCATCTTCGGCAATCACAGTTGACGAGGACAGGCCATTCCGAAAAAACATTCTTGTTATAGATGCGGACATCGGATAGTGGCCGGTGACCTTGGCGCCATAGTCAAACTCGGCGGCGTATGCTTCATCAGAAATAGTTTTAAAGGAAATCTTATCTGACGACTTTATCACATATGGAGAAATATAGCCTGTTCCGTTTGCAGTTCCGGCGCCATTTCTATCTGTATTTATTTCATATAAATTAACATATCCAGTTGGGACTCCAGGAACGCTGGAAGTAAAAGCTCCGACCTGAATGGGGCTATTATTATAATATATCTTTGAATCCCAAATTACAAACTCATTTTGAGGATGAGCTTTTATTTGATTATGGAATATGTCATTCTGACCAAACTTATAAAAGTAGCCTGACATTTTTCACCTTAATAGTCCAGCCTGACTCGGAGCGTAAGCTCTGTTGATGGGGATTTTTTCAAAGGCTCTGAAACTTTTGCCACTGCCAATAGTTCATTGCTTGGCGAATAAAGACCAATAGCTGTAACATAGCTGACAGGCTCATTCTTCCTCTTGTTGCCTTTTACTCGAATCTTGCTTCCGGTAAGATAAGTTGGGTTGGCGCTGTAGTTAAAATCGCTGTGGTTAGCTCTGCAAAAATAAATTGTAGAATTAAGCTCTGTTGTGTTATCAAATTCAATCTTGTTAAGTCTATGCCTAAAGCCGTCACAAGATGCTGAGATTTGGGCTCCGGTCAACATCATATCAAAACTACCTGTTTGAAAGTCTGCGACGGCCGGTGGGCCGAACTTGGAATCAAACAGAGATCCAGTTATTAATACTACGCCGGCTTGATAGTAGACCAGTCCAACGCCAGAAGTCCCATCAGCGTTCGGAGGAGTCGACGCCGTATAAAGAACACCATACTCTCCGGCGGGTGAGTTAACCCTATAATTGTTAGATGCACTATAATCTCCGACCGTCTTAAGCGAGTGAAATTCTGGGATATTAGCAACATTTGCGCCTGTTGCAAATGACATAACAAATGTTTCTTTTTTCATTTCATCCTTAGAAAGAAGTCTAGAAAAATTAAGAAAAATACATTCGGTATGTTTCACCCCCGTTGTAAGATCGCCATCTCTATCAAAGTTCATTACAGAACCAGTGTGATCAAAGCCAACCAACACTTGCGCCATTTGATTATAGATATTAATCTTTTTAGCGTTCTGGTTGCTAGCAGAACTTGACAATGCTGAGTTAGCGGCGTATCCAACAGTAATATCATATATATGATTCGCAGATGAACTTAAATACGGATAGTCGTAAACGCTCTGGAACATTCCATGAGAATAATTTTTAATATTATTATCAGAATATGTCCCAGAAGGTATCGTACCCGTAATGGGTATCGCCTCGTGAAGCAAAGTTCTCGTGTTAGCCTTGTCGGCATTAGTAAAAGTTTTATAAATGGTTGCCATAATTAATCTATCCTTGTTTAACCTGAAGAGTACCTAATAAACCTAACTGGTACATCGACGCGATATCCAGTAGTGGCGCCTTGTACGCGGACAAAAGTATCGATATATTTGTAAATAGAGGAGCCGCCAGTGTCAGTCAAAGTTACTGTGCTGCCGAGATCGTCGAACAAAACCCCATCTGAAAGCTCAAAAGAGGAAGCAATCTTAAATTCAATTACTGTTCCCCGCGGCCCTGAGATTGTCTGAGTTGTAGAATCAACATTTGTGATAGAATTTTCGTAAACAAATTCTGAGTTTGATGTAGAAATAAAATAAGTGGCGATGTCGTCGTCGTCTACAAAGCTTAGAGGGGCACTAGCTCCTGTCGTTTTGCCCACTATGCTACCAAATCTGCTGTCAATCTCAATAATATATTGCGTCTCATTTAACGCGGACGATAGAGTTCTAGAAGGAGACAGGGAAGTCGTATCTAGACCCTGATCTAACCTAATATATCGTGGGCCGTCAAGAGAGTTGGCGCCCTTCATAACCTTGTGGGTCGCGATTGTGAATCTATCTTCAGTATCTGTATTAACACAAACTACAAAAACATCACTCGAGTGCCGATCAACATCGGCGCTGAAAATCTCGTTCAATTTGATGACCGGCAAATATAGCAGATCGTTATTTGATATGGAAATCAATTTTGATTTCATTGAAGAGCCATTATTAGTAAAAGACTCAAGTATGGGAGTCTGCATGATTTGAAGATCCTGATAGGCGCTTCCTGAGTTTGAATTGTAAAGCGAATAATCAATTTCATCATCTGCAAATGCAAATTTTGCAATCTTAAAGCTCCCATCTCCCTTGGCCAATCTCATCCGGCCTGTATCAGTCAAAACTGCATCTAGTATAATGTCCCCACTATTGTCTAAAAATGCCATATCGTTTGCTCCTCTGTACTATATAAATAGTTGTTTCATTACATAAATAGTAATTGATTTTGTTTCTTTTCTTATTTTGTTTTTAATAGCCATCACTCTTTATATTGGACATGGCTTCTTGACCGGCTTCGCCGAAAGCGCGGGCGAGCCCACGAGAATCTCCAGTATAGTCCACGTACTCCACATTAGCTTCTTCTATCGGAGAAGTGATATCTTCAACATATTCCGTACCAAATTTAATATTAATATCTAATTTTCTGCGGGTGCTTCTCGATACTAATCTAATTTTGAAAACTCTATTCCATACGCCGTCTTCTTTGGGTCCAAGCGATATGCCTTTCGTGTGAGCATGGGCCGCGGAGGTCAGTGGCGCTACATAATCAGCATCTAATGAGGCCAGCGCCGGCTGGGTAACTTCTCTAGGCGCGGCCTGCTCTATCTTTGGAACAATATGTAGCATCTTTTTCAAAGGCTTGCTGGTGTCTTTTTCCGGCACAGCATCAAAGTCTACCATCCGGACATATGGATACACCACGCCATCATCTTCAACCATCTGAACTTCATATACATCAGTAGGGTTTGAAAAATGACCATGAATATCAATTGCCCTAAAAGTATAATAATATTTGGTGTTGGGCTTTATGTCGTCAATATAAGAAGCTGAATCTGCTTTCTGAATTGTTGCAGGATCATAATCTGTTGAAACATTCGACACAAGATTGCCAGAAAAATCTTCATATTTAGTTGGTTTACTTAGCATCCTATAGACTTCATAAGACACATTTGGATTGTCTCCTCCGAATTCAATTAGGCCATCATATCTTTCTTGTGACGAAGCCATGGCTTCAAATATTTCTTTTTCTTCATGATTTATTATGATAGGTTCAGCATCTATGCTGCCGGCAGAGTCATTGAACCAAAAACCTATTTTATCCGGTACGCCTTTGTATGGAATTATTCTTACATCCGGAACTGTTGGCGCCCTGTCCATAATTCTTCCATCCCAAAGAAAATAGGGCACCTCAGTAAGAATCGCAGTGGGCATAGTCGTTACCGTAAAAGTAACTGAACACTCATCCTCTGGTCCCTGCCATTTGGGGGAATCGTTGCTTGTTTGGAAATCATAGCTTGGTGTCCCGATTGCTTCTTTGTCTGTTGTATCATATGGGGCAACAGTTTCTTTATCAATGTACCAATCAGCCATTGAAGCTTCCATCAGGTTCTGGTTGCCGGCGCCTATATCCATCAGAGTATCTAAGAAGGTTGGATCCACAGGGCCAGCGTCAGCATCGTGCGACAATTCTTCTTGAAGCCATTGCATGTCTGTTACCATAAGAGCCGACTCGTCGTCGGGCGAGAGGGTGTCTTGGGTCTTATAGTTTGAATAAAAATATTTGGAGCCAATCGTCAAAACGAAAGCAGAAACATAATAGACATAATCTGTATCATATTTATTTTGCGTATTAACATACTCTATCACACCAGCATCGTCAGAATTTGAAATCCATACTTCTTGTATGGGGCTGACTGTTTTGGCTAAAATTTGCATAGAATATGACAAACTCTGGGACATATCCAGTACTGCACCAAAAAATGTTGTTGCGAAATCATCTTTTCTGAATTGGGAAATTTTATAGACCATGGTCTCAGAATATGGCTTCACGCCATTCATTATATCCTGATAAGTTCTGTTATGTGTGTTTAAAAGTTCTTTTAGATTTAAACCAGAGGCCAGTAGCGCTAGAGCGCCGCCGAACAAGCCGGTTGAATTAGATTTAGCATTACTGATAGATTCACTAGATGGGCGCCCTATAAAAGCAGTATCCTCCGGAGGTGTACCGTCCGGGTCATCTGCCATTTTGATGGCATCTCTTCTTATAAGATCAAACACATCATATGATTTTGTTTGACTCGCAAGATAATCATACTTGTATAAGTAGTCTTCGCCCTGAAGGGCTAGCTGGCTGAATCTCATGCCGATATTTCTATGTTCTAGTTCATCTTCCGAGGTTTCCGATATTGTTCTCAGGAATCTTCCGTCATAATTACTATCTCTAAAAGCATTTGAAAGTTCTGTGTTTGTTCCCGTAGTAAATTCAGCCTTTGATCTTAGGGCAAAATAATTTTTATAAACTGCTATCGTCTTCAACTGAGCAACTTCACTTGCTGGAATCAAATATTTTTTTCGGCCGGAGGCGATATTGTCAAGGAAGGCAGTATTGTAGGAGCCGGCGTTCCCTTCAAGATAATTTAAAACTTCACTTAAGCCAAGAGTTGTCTCGGATTGGCCAGAAAATAACAACAAATACATGTTTGGTATCTCAAATTCTTCTCGATCATTCCACAGCGCTTCTATTCTTTCAACAAAATCTCCATATTCAAAAGAAACTCTTCCATTAAATTCGTTAAGATTTGTTACCCCATCAGTATCCGAATCTTCAAATATTTTAACAGCTTCTTCATTAAAAGGAGTCATTACACCAAAGAAGTCATCTTTTTGGGTTATAAAAGGAATCGCCCCGAACCCCAAATCCAATATTGGATCTGATATGCTGCTATAATCATCTAACTCATAATAAGCACCAAGAGCCTCCATGGGAGTTGCATCCACCATGGCCTCCTGCGAACTATTGCGAAGCGCGGATTCTAGGCAGGCCGGCCATTCCGTGTTAGGATCGATACTGTTGATCTCCATAGCTTCGAACATCCCATCATCAATAGCAAGTCTAAAGTCGCCGGCGGCTGCGGCCGCGGCGACGGCTGCTTCGTAATCTGCATATGCAATATCATACGCGGCGGCCGCGGCTAGTGACGCGTCGTATTGCTCGCAATCAAAAGTTGACGGGTCTGGAGGCATTATATAAGGGGCGACTTCAGCTGGGGCTTCAATTTCGCATGTGGGGTTGGGTGAATAAACAGTTATTCCCTGATGGGATGCAACAAATGGAGGATAACTATCATTTTTTGCCTGAACAGATGGATGGAACTGAAGTTTTCCATAGTAATTACTTCCTGCTCCTCCGAAACTAAGAGCGTCAGAATAATATGGACTCACATCGGTCGACCCCAATATGCTGGGCTGCCACCAGGGCTCTCCAGTCACCTCATAGATGGCGTCGGAAACGGGCTCCCAAGTAATATTGGTGGAGGTACTCCATGGATTATACCACACGCTTCCACAACTGCGCCGTAGAATATCTGTATTCATGGGCGCCCAATCGTTATCATAATCTCTTCCGACGAAGAAATATTCCTGTCCAATCCCGTCTATGTTGTTATAGTCCGTGAATGACTCAATCTCGGTCAGAGTTGCCATTATAAATATCCTCTTAGTAAGTATATGTCAATAAGATTATTTAGGCACATAACGATTAAAAAATCCCCCTTTGATTTTCGGAGCCGGATTGGTTGTTCTGACTATTGCCGGCGTGCCAGAGTTCCTGAAAACCTCATTTTGACTAGATATATAGCCTTTCATTTTTTTAGAGACTGTTGTTTTTGAATTGCTCTTTCTATTTTTGAGCAATTTTACTTTTGGTCCGGCGGTGATAAAAAAACTATCGTATATCGGCGCGGAAAGCGTTTGATCGATGGTAACCCCTATCTTTGAATTAGAATATCTACGCAAACGACACCTTAGTGGATTCTTTTCGGCGCGCCTTAAATTGGAAGACAATAACGGAGACCAAACTGCTTCTTTCGCGCCAGATTTCAAATCTCGATAAGAAAGCACTTCAACCTGCGCAATTGTATTGTAGTTGAATGCGTACAGGCTTTCAAACTTAGAAGAATTAAGGGAATCTTCTCCCCCAAGCCAATCCTTCTTTGGGCCCGATTCTGAACTGAGCACGATACTCTTAATTTGAAGCGGCATATTTCCAACCTCATCAACGCTCAGTGAAGAGATAATATTTTCTGGCTCTGCAAGATCATATCTTTCCGCAGGAAGTGCCGGATCCTCTTCGGAAGCCGGTAGCAAACCAAATGCGAGAACAGAAGTTAATTCTTCAGTGCCCTTGGAGTAATCATCGTATTCAGTAACCGCCTCCTCTTCCATATTCTTACTAACAAATCCCTCTGTTTCTTCAAAAATGCCGGCATCATCTACAAAAAATGTTCCATCATCTTCAGACAGTCCGGAATAGTTCTCGGATTCGCTTAATATCGATATGCCAGATGACCCTAGCAGTTCTTGAAGAGAATTGATAGAATCAGTATAAAGGGGGTTATTTTTGTTTAAATTCGTACTTTTTAATTGAGATGCGGCTTCATCATATTGTTCGGTATTTTGGCGAGAAATATCATCACCTTGCGTGTTTATCGTAAATTCACCAGCATAAACAATCTCCGGAGTAAGAAATGTTTCTTGTGATAGTGTTAAATTCGACAACGCAGAAGATTTTTGAGGATCCCCCACCAGAGATTCAACTTCCTCAGAAACGGATACCACGCTCTTTTTAGAAAATTTATTAAGCTCTCTTTCTGTTCGAGATCTAACTCCATCAGAGGAAATAACTTTTAGTCCCGCCTGTCCTGAGTTGGATATATTCATAAAATCATATCCGATATTTTCTTGATATGAGACATCCAATGTCTGGTTGCTAAAAAACTTCTCTACCGTTAGTTTATTAAAATCAGTCTTTTCTCTTGACTTAACCGAATTAGAATTCTTTTTTGTACTCGTGTTGTTGCCATGTACAGAGGATCCCATGGAGTCCCTTATTCTGGCCTCGAGATCATCAATTAGCTCTCCAGCCAAAGACACGCCCTTCATGTTTCCGCCACAAGTATTAACCAGAGGATAAAGAGTGTTTACTACCTTTGTGCCTTTGGTTGGTGCACTAACGCAACTCAGTATTTCTGCATAGGTCGCGACGGCGTTTTCCACGGGGGTTAGCGTGGATCCATAATCTCTTTTTACTTTATTCCTGTAACTCTTGGTGAATCTTTGTCCTGAAGAATCTAAATACTTAGGAGCAGAAGAGTACTCTAGCCACCCTTTTATGCCTGTCGATGCTGTAGATAATTCTCTCAATTTTTGGTTCAAAAACCCTACAATCCCATCTTCAACCTCCATTTTAACTCCATATTCATATATCCCATCGAGAGGAACAGAGAGATCGGTACCGGTAAATGTCCTAACTTGATATCCATACCCCATGGAAATTTCTTTTATTGAGCCCATATTTTTGTAGTCCAGCTGCTTACGATCCCGAATTTTCTTAACATCTTCTGATATCGGCGTTTTATACCCAGTTTGTCTCGAAGAAGCTATTACTTCGTCATCTATTTCAACATCCACTCTTCTCCTAGTCACTTCTATGTTTACAATTTTAGTTAGAGAAATCACGGCCTCCTTGACCGATGGATCCAAATTGTTGTTAAGAAAAGAACCATATGAAGATTGTTTCAGGACTTGTTCCATGTCGATATCAAAGGCATACCTTGCAGTTCCAGATACATCGCGAGCAACATTAAATTCTAAAAAAGTTCCTGGTAATTGTCCAGCAGAGGATGGATAAAGATTAATAGAAGTTCTCTTAAGTTTTCCCGCTGCACCAAAATCCCTTAACTTAGTATTAATAACGCTCTTCTTGGAAGAAGGCGTTAGGCCAGTAATACTATTGTGCGCGTGGCACATATCGCCGCGGCAAAACTCTTGCACGACGCCACCTTTAATCACATGCCGGTGACCATGCACATAGGTTGTGAACCCGTTCCCACCGAGATCAACTTTATATCCATGTGAATGTTTTGCCATTAATAATCCTCCTTAGTCATTCTATGATACAATTCCGTCTAAATCAAATGCTTCTGTCAGTGGCAGGCCATTGTCTTGGTTCATAAAAACTGTTCCGGTATTCACAACTGCTTGATTATCAATAATAACCTCAGATAAATAATTAAGTATCATTTTATTATCCGTCACGCCTTCAAGTTTGTCGAGATCAAGGTAAGTAAATGCGTAAAAAACTGCCTTTTGTGTGCATTCATTTATTCCTTCAAAGGATGGGTAAAAGGTAAGTTCATATTCACCAGTATCCCCATCTTGTGTAAAGGAGTCAAAGTCTGTTTTTATACTACGCCTATCCAGTATGTGGTAATCGCTGCCCGAATCGGTGCTAAGGCCTTGCTCGAGTTGGCCATCATCCAGTAGACTGAACATGATGTCGGGTATGCCTTCGGGTCCTGTATCAGAATAATCCCACACTAGAATAAAATCTATCATATATGCATCATATTCAGATTGTCCCGACTCTGTTGTTGCGCACAAAAAGTCGATATCGGCGGGAACCTTATATGTTAGCGCTATGTTATATAGTGACTGGCAGGGCTCTCCGCCGCCATAGGCGCAAGAACCATCGTCGTAGGTGGCCGACATAATAAAATTGTCCGCGGTCGGATCCATGCAGCCAGGAATATCTGTATTGGCGGCGGGGGCGCCGGCGTCACCATCACCAGATGGTTCTGAGCCTTCACCAATCCAGGCGCCGGTCATGTCGTCGTACCCATCCATGTCTAGATCAATACCATCAATAAAGCCACCATCCTTGCCAAAGCTCATCTATATTCTCCTAAACATAATTAGTTGTGTGCGCAATTTAAAACTCACGGGCACTCCTCCGGACAGGGATCATCGGGGATAATCTTAGCATAAACATCGGCAACAACGGCATCGGAAACATCTGGACATATGATACTCTCATCAATATGAATGTCTTTGGACTTTAAATCCTTTATGGTGTTACAAACAAAATCTTCATCAACTTCGCTGTCAACGAAAGTATCAAAATAATACTCAACATAGCTTGGATCCAATTCCATGCACTCCTCCGGTGTTTCGTCCAGCAAAATACCATTAACAATGTTAGATTTTTTTGGCCTAAATGATAGCGGAGTCCACGCATCCAGATCTGTGCCGGTGGATGTAACGCTTGGATCATGCTCTGTTTCTTTCACATAAACCTCTATATCAAAATTCTCCTTTTCAAATACGGAATTCTCTTCAAGTATTTGCAAAAGAATAGTCCTTGGCTCAACCGAAATATATGTACCATCTTCGTAAGTTTTGGAAGATAAATTTGGATCCTCTCTTATTGCAGTAGATTCTCCCGCAAGAGATACTGTAGTTTTAAAATTAGCATTAATATCAATTTGAGGTATTCTAAGGGTCTGATAGCTTGATGTCATGTAATTACTTGAAGATGCAATGGTTACTCCCTGACTTCCTTGGTTTAATAACTGCATCGACCACTTGGGAAACAAATTAGAAGATTGATCTGATGTGCCCAGTGCCTTTGTTAATGAAAATTCTCTATCGACAATTGATTGGGGGTCTTCTGGAGAAAATTTATTATTGACTGTTGTAAAGCTATATTGTGACTTTAATTTTGGAGTTTTTTCTTGAATTCTTAAATCTGCATCATTCTGCTTCTCTGTAGAGACTCCGCCATAATTTGCATCGTATAAGATATCATCATCAAAAAATAGATAATATTCTGGCTTGAGCAATCCCTTTGATAACAAATTTTTGCCATATTGGGTTAACTTTATATCTAATACATCTTCTTTAGGGTTGAAAAATTTCATTAATATCCGCCTCCGGTGTTGCCCTGTCCACCGCCGCGACCACCGCCGGCGCCGCCGGTACCGCGACCGCGGCCGCGTGTACTTCCGCGGCCAGTTCCGGTGGAACGGCTAGTTCCGGTTTTCTTAGATTTTTTTGTGCTCTTGGTTTGTGTTTTCGTAGCTACTTTAGAACGGCCGGACTCTTCCAGTCCGGATGATAAACTATCAGAATTTATACCAGATTCAGATATTATATTGGCAGTTCCAACTATATTGGTCTCTTCTTCTGTCTGCACAGAGAACTTAACTTCAGAACTTATCTTTATCGACTCTACCAAAGAGAAGTTATCATACGGCCAGTTATAACTATATTCTGGTATTCCTGGATCTCTCAGCTTCATGCTTCCAAATTTTTGTTCAAACCTGAACCTTGGATCCGAAGAGGCATTGTTGACAACCTTGTCATAATAGTTCGTCTCCGCTTTTTGTTTTATTTTGAATACCATCCATCTCAATTCGGGCTGTAGTGTCTTATTTGTATTTTTAGCAGTTTCCCCCATCAACTCATTGGTCAAAAGTTTGTGACTGACCGAGGATGCAGACTTTTTAACCACCCTTGAGCTGCGAGGCTGAATATTCTGCCAAATATATGAGAGATCGTTTCGATCAAACTTATGTTCAAATTCAAATATATACATGGCGTATGGATCAACAGAATCCGGATTTTTGATGAAATCAAGTTTAGGGGGGAGAATATAATTCTGCATCTTTTCAATCATCTCAATTATAGAATCTCCCGCTGTTCCAGAGGATTCTTCTCCGGCAATCACTCCCAGTGCGTCATCTATATTGGAGCGAGGAATACTAAAGAAGCTTCTTCTGCCTCCTTTCTCCAAAAATGGGATGGCCACGATAGCCTCTTTAACAACTCTAGAAGTAGCTATCTGTCCTAGTTTCACAGATGATTTTTTTATTCCGATGTTGTCTACCAAAGAATGCACGCCGCTGCCGGAACCATAAAAGCCATAATAATTCGAATAATCTCTTGCCCCAACGCTATCGCCATCTGCAAGCATTGCAGTCTGATTATAATATTTTGGCACCCTCAAGTCTATCCAAGATTTTTCAATATCATCGACTTCCAAGAATATTCCAGTAGAACCTGATGGAGTTGAACCAAACTGGCTCCACACACTTCTGGGGACAGATTCCGAACCAAATGCTTGTATCGATGCACTAACATTATGTACATTCACAATGGGGGTCACAAATTTTGGCTGGATTACCCAGAAATCTGAAGTTTGTGTCTCGTCATCCTTAACTAGATTTGGGCGGCCGGAAGAATCATATTCTATAGATTTTGCAGATGATCGGCCCAGCACATTAATTGATGAAGTTAGCTGCATAGACCAATAGTTGATATTGTTTTTTCCATATGGCTGGGCGTTGCTCGAGCCATCCAGATGGAGCGGGTCAAACCTCCAAGAAACTATTTTACTTTTGTTCTGAATTTCTTTTAGCGTTGGTTGGGTTGCCACATCATGTTCATAGAGAATATCGCACCATGCCTCTCCATCGTAATATGGAGGAGTAAACGCCGGATTGAACCCCGTTAAGCTGTCTTTCATATTTTGAGTGTGACTACTGTCTCCAGTTCCAGATAACATGGCAATATTTTTTCTACCGCCAACTGGTGGGCCGAAAGATGACGGCCTACTACAAAGCGTTATAGTCTGTTCTAATCCTCCTGTAACATCAGAGCGGACATCATGAGGGGAAGCATATCCGTAGCGAGTGCGGAACCATTGTTGCCTCTCTTTGTTATAGCTTTTTCTAAGCTTAACTCTCATTCCATAGGTGGTACCGTTCACAAAGTTGCCAAACTCATTTTCCGGAGATGAAATTATGGAAGACATTTCTCCTTTGTTGTTGTCTCCTGGTAGGAAGAAATCAATCATCGATGCCAACGCATTGTGTGCGCGCATCTTGTAAAGATTGTCGCCGAATCCGGACCAAGATGCCGTAAGATTTAGGCGCGCATGATGCGAAGTGAACAGATCAGTGAGATTTGTGTTTGACAGATACTTCTCTGGTGACACTAGTGCCTCGAAAGGAACCCTCATGTCCCATCCGTCCTTACTGCCATGACTTGCTAGAGAAATTAATCGATATGTTGTGGCCGCATCTACGTCGGGGTCCACCCTGGTGTTTTTTGGTGCATGAATCGCATACGAACCGGTAAAGACCGGGAAATCAACCGCGAGTCCGGACTTTATCGTATTACACCAAATACCAGGAGCGAACATTGGCGTGATGAAAGGGCGAATTTTTACACTCTCCATGGAATCGCCGAGCATTAGCGCGGCGCTGCCAGAATAAGCAACATGGTCGCCATATGATTTAGAAAATTGTGTATACAACTCTGCAATCAACTCGGCTGGATAAAATCCATCATACGGATTAAACTTCGTAAGCGCTTCGCAAGTTAAAGTTATACTTGACGCGTCAACAAAATCTTTATGATCATTTTGCACCACCTCAAATTGCTTCATGAAATCAGAATTCGTATAAATATTATAAAAATCATCTTCAGAACTATTTTGAGGATATGTTGACGCCGACGCGGCGCCGAAAATTGAGAAAATATCGTCTTTTGCAATCAAGAAGTCTCCATCAAATTTTTTCATATAATCTTCAATATGTTCACTTATTCTAAATTCAGGAACTACAGAATAATCTTTTCCATGGATCCTTAAATCTTCTGCATAATCGTCATATGAGTCATACCAAGGATCGGATGGAGCGCTCACAAAAGAACCATTTTTATCATAATATCCAGCTTGTTCTCCGACTTGCCAGACCGCGTTCCCGCCGTTGATATTGACAGTACCAAATGGGTTTGTCTGCGATGGGGCACAACTACCAGTTTGTGTATTTGGGGCAGCGGTGAAAGCGGTCACAGAGGCAGTGGCGTGTATCGTATGCTTTAGATGAAACAGAACAGAAGCAGTGTGATAGGAGAGCGCCACATCGGTGCCGAGTGCAAGATCTCGACAATGGGTTTTATTATTTTGTAAAATTCCGGCGGTGGTGCCAGTTATGGCAGTAATAAAATCGGTATCCGAATCCATATCCCAAGAACTATAACTTCCATCATGTTTCGTGTCACCTTTTGTATCCCTGCTTGCCTTGGCTGCTCTCCAAAAATTATTGGCATAACTATTCCTTTGTCGTGTCCTAATCAGGTGAGAATTTTGAGCTTTCGGATAGACACCCTGTTTATAGCTTAATTCAACAAAACTTTCAATTGGAGAGTCTGATGAATCAAGCGCGCCTCCCAGATATAGATTCTTGATCTTATCATAAGAGCCGGCATCATTAGTGGGCAAGTTAAGATAATTATTTAAAGATGTATTCGAAAAATTTTCGACTTCATTTCCAAAAGCACTCTTAATTATAGTTGTCTTTACTTCTCCCCCGATGTTTGTGCCCAAGACAAAGGTTAGGGGATGGTTTCTGGTTGTGACAGGAGGCTCTGTGAATGTCCTTAGCCCTTCAAATCTGCTTCTAAATTCTACTCTTTCTCCGGTGTCCGAAACAATTGTTTCGCCAGGAGATTTATTTATCGCTATAGTATTCGAACTTTTCCATTCGCGAACTATAGGATTTGATTCGTTTCTAATTTGCTTCCAAGATGGGTGGCCATATATCCCCCCTCGGTGTAGGAGGGTTGCATTTAAAGTATCTGGTGTACTGACCGTTGCGAGTTCTGTATTTTTAAACAATGTAACCTCATTTCCAAGAGGATATCCAATTCTTGCATCAGAAGAACTTACTGGTTCATATATTAAAGTGTTTAATCCTACATGATCAACATTTATTCCAGAAGTAGACTCGCTGCTGGCGCTGGTAAATATTATGGCCGGTGTAACGCCCTCTGATGAGCCTGAGTGCATGCCATCTTTTGCGGCATGCCCTAGTACATGAGAAGAAGCATAAGAAGAGGTTATCCACGCATATTGCGTATCACTTCTTGGAATAGGGTGTTGTACATAATAGTTATCGTGAGTAGAAACTACCTCGTTAGCGATGTATGTGTCGACGCCATTAGAGAACCCAGCGAGCGTAGTTTGGCTTATACCATCTGTGATGGCTACATTTCCAGAGGCGCCGGCTACTGCTTGAGTCAAAGTAATTAATTGTGCGCCGTTTGCCTGTCCGGGCACAGCAGAAACTGTAATTTTACCGTTATGCCCGTTGGCATGCTCGATGGCTGCTTTAAGTTGAACTAAGAAGGTATTTTGCGTTGAAGCGCTGCCTGTTAAATTAATGGCGACTGCAATAGCGCCTACGAGAGCGGCGCCGGCAACCTGAGATCCTATATCAGAATCAGCAGCGAGAACCGCACCAGTTGCAACTGTAGTTGCATTGTCGTCTATAACACAGTATGTCTTTTCGGTGCCATCTGTTGAGGTAATTACGATGGTCTCTTTTTCCGTCATGCCACTTGCGGCGTCACCGTCAGCAACAGTTATCGTTGCTGTTGCGACAACGGCTGCGATGTGATTAATATTTTCTCTTCTATTCAAAGAATTCTTATTGACTTTGTGAAAACTGGCATTGGCCTCATAGTCCTCTGAGCGCGCCGTTGAGCCAGATCTAATGCCAAACTGCTCTGTTTTTTCTGTTAACAAAGTATTCAAAACAGTTCGGACCGTGGAGTTTCTAGAATTAATATCATTATATGGAGAATATTGGCCAGATTCCAGATCCAAAAACGGGCCTCCTGATGAGTCTCCAGCAGTCTCAGGTCCGCCAGGAGCCGAGAATCTCTCCACGATAACATGCTCTGTTCTTCTTCTAACTGGACTGGCATATTCTACATTAGAAAAGGAAGTAGATGTCAATGAACTGGTGCCAAATCCTTCATTTTCTACAAACGACTTATTGTTTGTTGAGCGATCACTGGTCTGAACGACCTCATAAGTTTTATTATAATTTCCTATGGAGGCCTGTAGAGTTCCCGATACTATTTCTGTAGCTGCTGGACTAGATCCTGTTACCTGCTTTATATTTTTAATATTTACTGGTCTTTTTGCTGTTTCTGTTCGATAATAGTCTGACCTCGGCTGATTGACATCTCTATGATTTATAGTTATTTTTCCAGTGGCCAGAGTCATATCATATGGTTCAACACGATCAGCGGCAGAATCTAAAGCATTCTTTCCTGTCTTCGAAGTACCGGATCCGGAAAAGTTGAGATCTGCATGGCGATGAGGGGAGCCTCCGACAAACTTTTCTGTAAAAGGGCCCTGCATTGGTATCTCATTGGTGATGGAAAGAGAATCCTCATGAAGGTTCGTTATATCAACGCCTGCTGAAAACTTAGAAGATATATCAGACTGATACCCTGTTTCAACTGAACTACTGTATATTGTAAACGGAGCATAATCTCTATCTAGATCGGGCCCTACTGTGAATGATTTCTTTTCTTTTTCCAAAGCTTTTGGAATAAAAGGATCAGTTTGGTCAATGATGTCTTTCGAAGATTGCAAATCTGTTATCTCTAATTTATCGCTTGTGCCAAAACTAATCGAATCTTTATAATAATGTTTCTTATTGTCTTCAAGGCTTGTGTTTCCGCCATAAATTGATGATTGTAAATCAGAAGAAATTTTATATACTTTGGATAAATTGCGAGTCTCATACGAAGGTGCATGATATCCTGTTAGATCCTCGCCGGATTTTGTATACCTAATCGCGGATCCAGATGTTTCGGAAACTATTCTTTCGTTTATGACTCCCCTATAATTGTCAACAGTATCGTCTCCAGAAGTAATTGTAGGCCCACCTCTTTCTGCCCTTTCTTTCCACCAAAGGGCGTTTTCGTTTTCTTTATCATAGCCGCCGGCGAAGCCAACAATCGTAGTCTGGCTTATGTCATCACTAATTGTTGCACCGTTACCGCTGATGCCTTCGAGAGCTTGAGTCAAAGTAATTGCTTGAGCGCCGTTGGCTTCAGTAGGAACAGCAGAAACTAAAATCTTACCAGCGTGGCCGGTGGAACCCTCAATAGCTGCTTTTAGCTGAACTAAAAAGTCGTTTTGAGTAGCAGCAGTCCCAGTTGTATTGATAGCCACTGCAACACTATTTGCGGCAACTTCAGCTCCGCTGGAGAAGGCAGTTGGAAAAGTAGCCGTGGTGTTGGCGTTCCAGTTAGCGT
>TARA_R110002110_G_scaffold12717_1_pt1 | contig 17284 bp, 20 predicted proteins | sample TARA_R110002110 | Tara Oceans TARA_R110002110 (sample SAMEA4397330) | marine metagenome | biome: Polar Biome; feature: [SRF] surface water layer (ENVO:00010504); material: water (ENVO:00002006), including particulate matter (ENVO:01000060) such as... | depth 5 m
GGCGAAGTGAAAAAGGAATACGCCGAGCTGCTGCGCCGCGCCGATGCAATCTTTATAGAAGAGCTGCATCGCGCGGACTGGTACCACAAGACCAGCCAGGCCTTCGCCGTGTTCCTGCCGGTGAGGTCCGTCGGCGTGGTCGGTGATGGCCGCCGCTACGAGTGGGTGATCGCACTGCGCGCCGTGGAGACGGTGGATTTCATGACGGCGCGCTGGGCGCATTTACCCTATGAGTTGCTGGAGACCGTTTCCAACCGGATTATCAATGAGATATCCGGTGTTTCGCGGGTGACTTACGATGTGAGCAGCAAGCCGCCGGCGACGATTGAGTGGGAATGATTCCACGTCTGGCACTGGCTGGCACCAGCAGGCACCAAACAACACATAACTCATTGTATTTAATAGAATAATTCTATTTATATCTGGCACCTGCTGGCACTGGCAGGCACCGCCAAGCAAAGTTTTTTAATGGTATAAATCATGGTATCGTCGCCCACAGGATCAGGGCTGCGACAAAATACCATGCCATGTTATTCAGTGTATTCATGGTATTAAAAATCATTAAGTACCTGAAAATAAAGAAGAAACACCCGAAAAATGTACCATGAAATCTCATGGTATTTTTTCCCTCAGGGGAGTACTTGTGATGCTGACGGATACCAAGCTGCGAAATTTGAAGCCCCAGGACAAGCTCTACAAGGTGAACGACCGCGATGGCCTCTATGTGGCGGTGACACCAGCGGGAGGTATCTCCTTCAGATACAACTACTCGATTAGCGGTCGACAGGAGACGCTGACGATAGGCCGGTATGGCAAGCGTGGCGTCACGCTTTCAGAAGCGCGAGAACGCGTCAGCGAAGCAAAGAAGATGATTGCGGCAGGGAAGTCACCGGCCAGGGAAAAGGCGCGTGACAAGAAGCGCGTGAAGAATGCCGAGACGTTCGGTGCATGGGCCGAAAAATGGCTGCGCGGCTATCAGATGGCTGAGTCGACACGCGACATGCGCAAGTCAGTCTACAACCGCGAGTTGAAGAAGCGGTTTGGCAATCAGAAATTGTCTGAGATTACCCATGAGGATCTCCGGGCAGTGACTGATTCCATTGTCGAAAGAGGGGCTCCAGCAACCGCAGTTCATGCTCGTGAAGTGGTGTTGCAGGTTTTTCGTTGGGCAATTGAGCGCGGGCAAAAAGTAGAGAATCCAGCGGAACTGGTTCGCCCTACCAGTATCGCCAGATTCGAGCCGCGCGATCGGGCATTGAGTCCTGCTGAAATTGGTCTGATGTACCGGTACATGGATCGAGTCGGGACGTCGCCGCAATATAGAGCCGCGATAAAACTGCTGTTGCTGACCATGGTGAGAAAATCCGAGCTGTCCAATGCCACCTGGGCTGAGATCAATTTCAGCGAGGCTCTTTGGACTATTCCGAAAGAGCGAATGAAGCGCAGAAACCCGCACTTGGTGTATCTGTCACGTCAGGCTCTGGACATCTTTATCGCTTTAAAGACCTTTGCAGGTGGATCCGAATTTGTGCTCCCCTCGCGCTATGACTCAGACATCCCGATGAGCGCTGCTACCTTGAACCGCGTTCTGGCATTGACGTATCAGGCGGCCCAGAAAGACGGCGAACAGCTCAGCAAATTTGGCCCGCACGATCTGCGTCGTACAGCCAGCACCCTATTGCATGAAGCAGGCTATAACACTGATTGGATTGAAAAGTGTCTTGCCCACGAGCAGAAAGGCGTGCGGGCAATCTATAACAAAGCCGAATACCGGGAGCAACGAGCTGCAATGTTACAAGATTGGGCGGATATGATTGACGAGTGGACTAACGTGAAGCGGCAGTAAATCCTGGGCAGTGTGCTCGATCCTCAGACTCTTTGCGCGACTCAATCCAATCTTCGACCTCGGCTAGGTCCCACGCGACATTGCGGCTTGTCAGTACGATTCGGCGCGGAAATTCGCCGCGTTTTTCCATGTTGAAAATGGCGCGGTCTGAAAGCGGAATCATCGCCAGCAGTGTTTTCCGGTTTATTAATGCCTTGCTCGGGCGGTTTTGGTTTCCAGCGTCCATTGGTTATCCCTGTTGCCCCCGGCAGTGCCTCTCAGAATCGTGGGTTTGTGATATCTGAACGTTAGCACCGTGCAAATCTTTTTGGCAAAAGAGAATGTTTAGCAAAGTGATAAATACCTTGCCGGATCATTCGGTGGTAAGGGTGGATCGGAGTAGGGTGACCGGTCGTGACAGCATGTCACCCGCGACAATCACCTGAGATTTAGCCCCTGGTTCGGATTCTTCTTGCTCACTTTCTGAGCAGACGAGGATAGTTCAGACCACTTCCCCCTTAAACACGATAACGCCGCAGATTGTGGCTTCTTCATCAACTTCAATGATGCGATTTGGCCAGTCAGGATTGAGCGCCTTCAGGTACTGCTTTCCGTCTTCGATAATCAGTTGTTTGAACGTTGCTTCATTAGATTCATCGAGTCGAACAACCACATACTTGCCGTGATCCGCTGAGACATTGGGATCAACGAAGATCAAGTCACCCTCATGAAATTTGGGCTCCATACTGCTTCCTCGAACCCTGAGGACGAAGGATTCCGGGCTGCAACGCACCGGGCAGGGTAAGTGTTCTGCCCTGTAGGCTGGAGCAGGACTTTCGGAAACTCCATGCCAATTTCCCGCCTGGACCCACGAAATCAGCGGGTGGAGACTGCGCAAATCGGGACCGTCGAGGGCGTTATTTTCTTCGTGCGGCTTAGTCCTCTCTGCAAGCGGGCTATTATCCATCCATCCTTGCGGCTTATTCATTGCCTTTTCCAGTTTTCCCGCCAGCTTGTCTCCGATAGAACGCGGCGTGCCTTTCTTGGTGGGAAGCTGATTGCGAACCTGGCTGAGATAGGAGCTATTTGTCCCAGCCATCCGTGCCAGCTTGGCGGCCGACCCTGCTTCGGTAATCAGAACTTCGAGATTGTGTAGCCGGATCTGATTATGTTTTAGCGTCATGCGAAACAATTTATCACAGTATTTAGCAAAATGCTAAGCAAAAACCAGAAATACGCCGTTGTTCGTTGTTTGGCGCGGTGCTAATGTTCTCAAGCATGGAGCTAAAGGAATTTCTGAAAATTGCAACCAAGCGAGAACGCGCTGATGTCGCTGTGGCATGCAGTGATTCAGTGTCCTACTTGTATCAGATTGCCGGAGAACACCGTTATGCGAGCCCCTGGATGGCGACGCAGATCGAGCGGCAGACGCGTGCTGTGGCCGACCTTTCCGATGGCCGATTAGAGCCCGTGCCCCGGGCAAGCATGGTCCGGCACCCTGAAATCTTCTACGACGTCGGTCTGCGAGAAAATACTCAAGAAACGGGTGGAAACGATGACGGCACCCGATGAATCGGCACAGGTCCACAGAATATCCCGTGTTGACGTCACCCATATCCACCACTATTCCCGTAATCCCCGGCGACAGCAGAATCCAGAATACGACCGCATCAAGGCATCGATTCGAGCTGAAGGCCTGGATCAACCACTGGTGCTATCGCAGGAGCCCGGGGCTTCGGCCTACGTCCTCCACAGTGGCGGCAATACGCGGCTGAAGATCCTTAAAGATTTATTTGAAGAGACAGGAGACGATCGTTTCCGCTGGGTCGACTGTGTCATCAAGCCCTGGTCCCAGGAATCCAGTCTGCTTTTTGCCCACCTGCGTGAAAACGAACTGCGCGGTGGATTGCCATTTATAGATAAAGCCTTGGCTGTCTTTGACGCCAAAGCCCTTCTTGAAAAAGAGCTGTCTGTCGAGGCCTTGTCCCAGCGTCAGTTGGAAGAGCTGTTCAAAGAGCGGGGGTTCGGCCTGAGCCACAGCATGATTTCCAAAATGGGGTATGCCGTTGACACATTGTGGCCCGTAATGCCGAAAGCGTTGACAGCCGGGTTAGGGCGGCCTCAAGTGGAAAAAATTCGTGCCCTTGAGCGAGCAGCTCACGCGATCTGGGATCGCCGGCAACTGGGTGAAGACATGGATTTCAATGCCGTGTTTCTTGAGCTGTGTCGACGACATGACTGTTCCGACTGGGATATCCAGCCGTTGCGCGATGCAATAGAAAACGAAATTGCCGCCGAGTCAGAACAGAATCGTCAGGTGGTTTATCTGGAGATGGAGGCGCAGCTATCTGGCCGACCTTTCGATTTTGCGAGCCAGACTGAAGAAGGTGTGGAAGAAGAACAAGAAGGGTCATCGGACAAGGTCTGTCGGCAGGACTACGGTCAGTCTGCTGACATAGATCCGGTCAATGGTTCAGCGCCTGGCTGCGAGCCGACGTCTACGCAGCCCGTTGATAGCAATAAGCCCAATGGGAAATCCGGAACGAAAACACCGGCGCCTGACTTCACCCAGAATAGAAAAACAAGTGTTGAGAGTAGGGATCTACGTTCATTGCGCGAACAGTTGTGGGAGTGCGCTGCCGCCCTGGCGGAACACCATGGCTTGGGTGAAGCCGTCATTCAACTGCAGGATCAAGGGCTCGGATTGTTGTTGGTCGAGGTTCCTCCGCAGGAGCTGGTCGATACGCTTGACCCGGATATGCTGGGTTTAGTCTCCGCGCTGTGGTGGCAACTGGCTGCCAGCGCGGAATTAACCGTGGCGCCGATTGATATTGTGCTCCATTACCTGAACGAATCTTCAGCGCTGTATGAGGCGCTGGCATCGCATGATGCAGGTTTGCTTTTCAACAGTGTTTGGACACCGGATCCAGGTCATATGAGCAGCTTGCTCTGGCAACAGCTAAACCCACCGGATTGGCAGGTTTTACTCCGGATGATGGAAACGTACCGAGCCATAAAGCAGCTGGCGTACGACACAGGTATCGAATTGTGGGTACCAGGCGCGGGTGGTGGCAATGTCGTCCAATAAAGAGGCTGATCTTACGACTGCCGTCCTGCTGTATGCCATGCGCTGCCTGGCGGAAGGTGACCAACAGGCGTTGCGGGCCATGAATTTTGGTCCGAAAGAACTGGACGCCTTAAAGGAAATGAATCTGGCAGATATCTATCGAGCTGACGCGTTGCGCGTGCACTGTCTGCAGATTGGTCTGAATCGCGATGTCTTCTGGCCGATGCTGGAACACCTGCGCCACCAGCGGGAATCGGAAGACTTGCAGCGAAAACTGCTGGCCTCCGATGCACCCTTGGAAATGATGCAGCAACTGTTCGGTTTGAGCTCACGTGAGTACACCCGCTGGCGTCGGTTGCTGACGTTGGCGCCCTCGGTGGGAAGACCGGCGGAGCTGAACGAACCTGATACTCACGCGCTCTGGTATGCCTGGCAGGAGCTGCAAGAAAAGCAAGAGCGCAGCACGCTGTCTGCAGCGGATTATCTCGAACTTCAGCAGCAGACACACATTGGCCTGCGCGCGATCTGGGTGTTGGTGCAGCGGTGGGAAGCCTATGGCGAAGGAAGTAGCACCGCTCCCATAACGCGGGTTGCCGAGCATGGCCGATGAAGAGGAAGCACTGCGGCCGGAGACCGTTGCCCTCGATGCGTTAATCAAGGCAACCGTTGCCAAGATTCGGGCACAGACTGATCCCTCGCTCCCGGATGCCATGTTGTTTATGGGTAATTGGCATCAGGCCGTTCCAGCTATGGTCATTCAGGATCCGGTGCTGGAACCCGTTGATAAGCTGGTGTGGATGGTCATCATGCTGCATGCCAGAGAGACTGGCGGGCGAACGGCCTTTCCCGACTACGATACGATCGCCAGTAAAACCAATGTTTCCTCGACCTCCACGGTCTCACGCGCTATCGCGATCCTGCGCTTGACGCGCTGGCTGACCCTGTGCGCCCGCATCCGGCAAACAAGCGGCCGATTCACGGGTAACGTCTACATACTCCACGATGAGCCCTTGCCACTGGTCGATGCCATTTATCTGGATGATGCCTACATGGCGTTTGTCACTCAATCCCAGGAGCACCATCACGCACGTGTCCGCCGCGTGGCGCAGGCTGTGACAGCGAGTCTCGATATGGATATTCGTCGGGGTGAAGATTTGGGGGCGGAGAAATCAGCCATCGAACGCAGATTGCAGGCAGTGAAGATGCTAAAAGATACCAGCAGAAATCACGACAACAGCGGTCGCTATTTTACCTTCAACGCAGCGGCACTAAGCCAGCTGAAAAATCCGTCAGACGCTGGAATTGCAGAGCAATTAGACCAGCACCAAAATTCAAAGGCGGAGCCGAAGACACACTACAGTAGTGGTTGTAGTAGTGATTATAAAAAAACAACTACAACAACCACTACACAAAATACCGACATAGAAAAGAAAGCATTTCCCGAGTCCAGCCAAGCAATACCGTTGCCAACGGAGCAAACGCTGATTTATCCACCACGTTTGTCGGAGAACCAGAAGCTCCTGGCGGATAGGTATCTTGCGATGATTGCACCTGAAGATCGGCAGTTGGTGCTGGATGAACTGCAAGGGCGGTTGTCCTCTGAGCAAAAGGGTATGAAGCCCGTCTACGACGAGCTGAGGTTTCTGCATTCACTGTGCAAGGCTGCGCAAAAGGATGAATTTGTGCCTAACCTGGGCATCAAGGTGGCGGAGGCTCGAAAGGAGCGGAGGATTCCTGTTACACCACCGGAAGATGACGCGCAGAAGGCCAAAACCGATGAGGAACGCGAACGTTCCCGAGCCTATGCGCGCGAACAGCTGGCCAAGTTGCGGGCATCGTTGAACATGGACAAAAAGTGAAACGGAATTGACTAACACCGCCACGACCAAGTCAAAGCATTAGAAAAAAGTCTCCTTCGGTTCCACTGGAACCATCCGACCATCAAAGAAGAAAACAGCGCACCGCCCGGATAGATATTCCGTGGTCTCAGTTCCCGAATCGTGGATTCATAGCACGTTAGAAATGACGTTTCAGCGGAGTGATGTCCATGACTTCAGATGCAAAGCAGTTTTCCGAAACCGCAGATACCTATCAGCGAGAGTCCACGCCCGGGGCATTGCAGGGTGAAGTCTGGTTGACGATTCAGACGTACCAGGCTCAAAGCCTTATTCATGGCCGGCGAGCCGTCGATGGCAAGCCCGCGATCATCGGACTTATTGGGTTTGCAGATCGATTGAAGTCCATATGGCAGGCCATCCGGTTTGACGACCCCTATGCAGACTGGTGGTTGCTCAAAGTGGAAGAGGGCATTGCCGATACCCGAGCACAGCTGCACATATTGCAGCAGAGGATGGAGGTTCTTGTCGCGTCAAACGGTGCGCTGGAGTTCGCCATTGCGCAATCAAGCCGACCACAGCGTGTGTCCTTGCAGTTTGCCAATCCCTATGCCTTTCGGGCTGCGCAATTGCTGGGTCAGTATGACCAGCTGATGTGTACAGACATGACGTTGCGTCATTTGGGCATCGACATGTCCGGCGATCTTGTCGACCAGGTGGCCGGCTGCGGTCGCTGGGTGCGCCGCGTATTTGCCTTGCCTCAGGGTTACCACTGCCTGGACATTCGCCGTGCTGATATTCGGCAGGGCACGCCGGTGGTCGTTAAAGCGCGAGAGCGGATGGGCGAAGTTCCAGAAGACATCCTATGTGGTGCCAGGCTGCCTTCCCTGCGCCCAGTCGCATTCCAAAAGATTGATAGTAGCGAGCCTGTAGTCACAGGTGAGGCGTAACTGCGATGGCCAGCACCACGCTACAGCAAATAAGCGTATCACTGGACACGCGGATTCCGCTCGAAGCGATGGTATTACAGCGCCTGCACCGGCTACCGAAGGACAGGCGAAACGATTGGTTACGGCAACTGGTGTTGACGGCATTTCAAAGCGAATGCCATGTCATCAAGTCTGAGCAACGCCAGCCGGACTTTTCGAACTCCGTGCGCAAGTCGAATACGACGAGCTACATGTATAGCGGTCACAGCAATCCTATCGCCAAGCAGCAGCGGACCGAGGCTGTTTCGATTTCTGCAACTTGTCGAGATCGGACCGAAATGCCCAGCCCGTTCACAGTCAACAAAGCACATAAACCCTTTACCCACCTCAGGCAAGTGATCGGTGAGTAATGACGAGAAACCGCTATCAGGACATTCATCATGACAGAATTGACCGACGAAAAAGCTGCCCAGCAGAGACAAGCCGCCATTGCTGGCAATCCGATGCAGGTAGTCCAGGTGGGGCTGGATGACGGCTACGCCTATACCAAGGTGGCACTGCCGGATGGCCGCCTCGTATCCGTGCCGTCGCGGGCGCGCATCGGAGCGGCAGGTGTGACCTGGATTCGGGATGTGGAGCAACGGATTTTCGAGTATGAAACCGCGGGTACTTTGTATTCCGTCGGCGCGGTCGATGGTGAACCGACGCAATTTGATGAATACCCAGGCTCGGCACTCAACCGTGTCATTGTCCAGCACGCGTTACAAGAGGCGGGTTTATCGGGCCGCTCTCTCCATATGGTGACAGGATTGCCAGTGGCAGCATTTTATCGTGGTGATGGTCAGCAACGGCGACAGGCGATTCAATCCAAGCGGGAGGGTCTCAAGTTAACGGTCGAGCCTGTCGTTGCCAAGAAGTCATCGACAAGGCAAGCGCTCAAAGCCAGCATCGCCTTTCACGAAGTTATTCCAGAGGCGTTGGCGGCATGGTACGACTTCGTCATTGTGACCCTGGATGATGGCGTAACGCTGGATGCTGACCGACTCAATGCGCCGGTTGCTATCGTTGATATCGGCGGTCGAACCACAGATTACGTTGTCGTGCAGGACCAGGGTGTTGTCCACGGTTCCTCAGGTTCCTTGAACAGGGGAATGCTCGATGTGAAACTTCGCGTCGCCAACCTGATCCAGGAGCGGTTCGATCTCAACGAACTCGGTGAGCAAATCATCAGCCGGGCCGTTGACACTAATCGGTTGCGGCTGCACGGCAAAGATTACGATGTATCCGACATGGTGATGAACGCCAAGCGCGAGCTGGTAGAGCGACTTTACGCAGAAACCCGGAGAAAACTCGGGCTGGGTGCGGAGCTGGATCGCATCCTTTTTGTTGGTGGCGGCAGTGCGGCTCTGTCATCAGACATCGCTGACTGGTTCCCGAATCAAACCATTGCGGATCATGCAGCATTCGCCAATGCGCGGGGCATGCTCAAGTACCTACAGTTTGTTTGTGACGATGCTTCGAAGGAGCGATAACGAATTTATACGTGGTCACTGCGGTCTCAGTGACAAGAAAGGTATCGTCGGATTGTGCAATCGATACCGCGGCTCTGCCGTCAATCCAGTGTCAGGGCTTTCCCTGATTTTACTCACCCTGCCGGGAAACGCCTTCCCGTCAGGGAAACGTGTTCTCCGGTATTTCAATGTGTTCAAGGAGAATATGTTATGACCAGTAGACAAACTACCCCTGAAAAGCCGAAGTATTTCGATCTTGATATTCACGGCATCGGTTATCTCAATCGTGTGCGTGAAGTGACGCCAGAGAATGGAGTCCCATTTCTCAGTGTCACTATTGCGGCGCTACGAGGGCCTGCCGACAACGTCCAGCACACGCATTTCGAATGTGTGGTGGTGGGTGAAGAGGCGAAGGATTTGGTCCGTCAGCTGACACCGGCGGTGGAAGCTGACCTGAAAGTGCTGGTGGGTTTTCACCTCAGTGATCTGCAAGCCGAAACCTTCATCTTCAAAAACGGTAATCGAGCCGGTACGACGGGCATCAGTCTGAAGTCCCGGTTACTGCGGTTCCAATGGATCAAAGTCGAAGGCCAGCCGTTTCCGGCGCCGACCTCTGAGGCCCATAACGCCGTAGCCTGACGATCACATCTGACCGCATCCAACGATGCGGTCAATCTTTAACCCAACGCGAGGGAGACACTCCCTTGCAGGGCGGTTTCCTCGCATCTTTCAAGGAGAGCGCTCATGGTTTCCAAATCTTCACCTACCCAGGTGATTCCTAAAAACCGTTTTGCACGTGTTCGCATGGCGTCGCTAAACGATCCTGAAAAGCAATCCCTGCTGGAGCTGGCCTTTGCGGTATTACACGATCTGCACCAGCCGGGCGTCGAGCTGCCGAGCCCCAACCATACCCGTGACTTTTTACGGATGTTGTTGGCGGAGCGCAAAGCGGAGGTCTTTGGTTGTTTGTATCTGGATAACCGACATCGAGTGATCGAAACTGTCGAGTTGTTTCAGGGAACCATTGATGGTGCCTCGGTGTATCCCCGTGTGGTGGTGCAGCAGGCACTTACCGTCAACGCTGCAGCGGTGATGTTTTTTCATAATCACCCGAGTGGAGTCGCCGAGCCCAGTAATGCGGACCAGGCGATTACGCGGCGGCTGAAAGAGGCGCTGGCACTCATCGACATTCGTGTGTTGGATCATTTTGTGGTCACTGCTGGCGAGTCAATTTCGTTTGCCGAACGCGGACTGCTCTAAAAGACAATTTACTCAACCCATTGGGGAGTCACTGCTTCCCAATGGGAATGAGGGACTCCCTGAATATTTTACTCATATCCTCAGGGAGAAACCTTATGAAAAACTCAGAGAAAGCATCGTTGGAAGATGTCTTCGGTCCGATCATCTCATCTTACAGCCGAGCACAGGCGATTGAAGACGGTGTATTGATCGACGTCACGAGTATGGCGCGTGAAGCCGGTTTCAAGTGGCCGGCGGCTATAACGCATGCGGCATGGTGCGATTGTGTCGCTTGGACTGAACGAGATAGCCGGTGTCAGGTACACCAGGACGAGACTGGTCGTTTGTGGGACGTGTTGTTTATGGCGTTCTATGCGATTCGAACGACCACGGACTCCGGCGATCGACTGCGGTTCTCGCTATATCGGGTGCCCAAAGACGGTCATTCCGTGGAAGCGGAGGAGGTGACTTTGAAATTGATGGTGGGTCCCGGCGATGTCGGAGAGCCCGTTATTACGATCATGTTGCCCAACGAAGATTAATGACGCCGATCGAATCGGCTCCTTGCCCTGGCCACTTGGGATAAAGTGGCACTTCTTCGCTCCTCACCGGCTTTGCTTCCGACGTAACCTGCCCCCGTGAAGTGCCAACACCACATTAACCTGATGTTTTTTGCCGGTGGTTCCACTGTAACCACGGCCCGAATTGACCTGCTCATTCGACTGCCATGACAGGTCGAAGACCTGGCGTGGGAGTTGATTCGAACGAAGCCCTCGTCACTGGCAAGCGAAGCGTGGTAGTGACGAGGGCGGCGCAGCCTCGAACGACAACGGTTTGCGCATGGATTGTTGCGTTCCCGGCGAATTCGGTCTGGCTATACTGATGGCCATTGATCAATTACAGAACAAAACGCGGCCACGGCGGTAACGTGGATGGGGGAAGTTGCCCTTGCCATCAAAAATGGCAAAAACAGCAGTAGCGCTACCAGAGCTTGAAAGGCGCACAGTCTCGGCTGCAGCTCATCTTCAATGCATTTTCGTCATCGGGACTTTTGTCCTCTCTTCAAACTGGCAATCGCCATTTCAAAACCGGCTCGCAAGCAGCCGACTTTCAATGTGCCGTTCACTCGACGGTTTCTTTCAATCCGCGGACTAATGGTTCCGCTTACCTAAAAGGAGGTGAAGTACCCACTATTAAAGACGGGCGCTTAGAGCCCATTGGTTTACCTGACGCCATCTTCAGCAGAAGAGCAGTCAGGTTGCCTGCGACCAGGCTTATCAGGTCAAACGGGGAGTAGTGTCCCTTGACCCTTCCGCCTCGGCGGACCCTGTCAGGCTACGTGCCTGCGGTTGGTCATAAACACTTACCAGAGTTGGAAAGTACACGATGAGAGACCTGAACTACCAATTGAAGCAAATGTGTCAGCGCAACCGGGATGGCAGCTACAGTACCCAGGCCAACCGGGCGCGTATGCTTAACCAGATCGCCAATCAGTTGCAGGAGATGGGGTACCGGCGCATGACCACCCGATCTCTCAAGCCGAAGCATGTGGACGCGCTTGTTCAGCGCTGGCTCAGTGACGGTATGGCGGCCGGTACCATAAAGAACCGCATGAATTGTCTGCGGTGGTGGGCTGCCAAAGTGGATAGGCGTAACGTTATCGCACGATCAAATGAGTTCTACGGCATCCCCGATCGACAGTTCGTCAGTAACGATTCCAAGGCGGTTGCTGTTGACGGTAATGCACTGTCTAACGTCAAAGACGACCATGTACGCATGAGCCTGGAACTTCAGCGCGCCTTTGGCCTGCGCAGAGAGGAGGCAATCAAATTCATGCCGGGTTACGCTGATCAGGGCGATCATGTTCGCCTGAAGGCCTCCTGGACGAAAGGCGGCAAGGCGCGCGTTGTGCCGGTGCGACACAAGGAACAGCGTGATGTCTTGGATCGAGCCCACCGACTGGTGGGATCCGGTTCCCTGATTCCCCCGCAGAAAAATTACGTTCAGCAGTTGCGTACCTACGAGCGTCATACCACTCAGGCAGGTTTGTCGAAACTGCATGGCCTGCGCCATGCGTATGCTCAGTCACGCTATCAGGCGTTGACGGGTTGGGCCTGTCCTGCGGCGGGTGGACCGGTCGCAAACAGTTTGAGCATCGAGCAACGACAGCAGGACCATCAGGCACGACTCACCATCAGTCGCGAATTGGGCCATGTCCGCGAGCAGATTAGCGCTGTTTATTTAGGGCGATAGGTTCTGCCGTAGAGGTGCTTCAAAAAAGCTCTACATACATCGAGCGGATAAACCATTCACGCCAGAAGAACACTTGGCGATCATGATGCCATTCATCGCGACCCAGGCCAAAACATGTCTTCGTCCAAACATCACCCCATGTCACAGCTCTTGAGGATACTGTTGTGTTGTTCTGCGGCAGCCGTCATGAGCCATTCAGCAGTGGCCGAGGAGCGGCCCGTCATAGCAATCAGCACACTGACTCAAATTGATCGCTATTCAGTGATAGCGGTTCGGCCGACCGCCGGGCAGCGGGATCTGCTATCGGTGATGAGGGCGATCACTATTCCCGGCGACATCGAAAGTGTGGGGGAAGCCTTTCACTGGATGTTGAGGGATTCCGGCTATCGCCTTGCGACCGATACCGTGCTGTCGGAGGAGGTCAGAGCCATGCTGGAGCTGCCGCTGCCGGCCGTGCATCGCCGCTTTGAGCCCATGCCACTGCAAACTGTGTTGGGACTCATGATTGGTCCTGCTTTTCACCTTATCCAGGATCCCGTTCACCGCCTCATTGCCTTCGAGCGTTGCGCGGATGGTCCAGACCCTGTCGCGACGGGAGGTACGCAGTAATGGAAGCCTTTTTCATTGCCATTGTTTTTATCAGCGCATGGTTTATGGGAGCCGAGTCGAGGCAAGTTGATCCGGAACCGCGTGCTGACAGTGAGGTTGTTGCGACGAGCAAGAAGTCAGACGCTCGAGAACCCTCCCTGCCGATTTGTGGTCCGGGTCATCACCAGATTATTCAGCGCGATCTGACCGTGCCGGTTGATCGACAGGTCAATGAAGATGTCCACTGAACGTCGCGCGGGAAATCCAGGCGTCGGATTTATCGGGTTCTGTCTTTGCCTTACGTTGCCCGTTTACGCGGATAGCGTTCAGACAGCGGAATCGCGATCTTCGAACACACCGGCGATTGAGCAATCCGCGACGAAGCGCATTGATTCGCAGGTGTTTCGAGCTGACGAGTGGGGACTAGATGAATCGGAATGGCAGCGTTACCAAACCCTGATGCAGGGTGTCCGTGGCAGCGTGAGTCCGGCGACCTTGTCGCCTGTAGAAGTGCTGGGCATCCACGCGCGTAGTGCCGATGAACGTCGGCGCTACGCAGAGCGATGGGCCGTCATGATGCGAGACGATGCTGAGCGCATTCTGGCGTTTCAGCGGGCCTACGACGACGCCCAGAGGCGCTTGTTCCCCAACGGCTTGTTGATCGACCCCGGTGTCGTAGCTTCTACCAAGCCGGATCAAGATCGTAGTAGCAACTTCGTTTGGCAGCCCTCTGATCGGGTGTTGTTCTTTACCGATACCCAATGCGCGACCTGCGATGCGGTGCTGGAGCGATTGGTCAGCCAGATCAAACACTTCTCAGGCATCGATCTGTACCTGATCGATGTGTCCGCCGGTGATGAATCACGTATCCGTGACTGGGCGGCCTCGAAGCAAATCGATCCTCAATGGGTCAGCGAGCACAAGATTACGCTGAACATTGATGCCGGTGCGCTCAACCAGGTCGCTGGCCACACGGGGCAACAGGGACAGGACTTACCGATATTGATCCTACGTCGGGAGGGGCGATTGGATCCCTTGCCGCCATCACGATTTTAGGGACTGGTGCTCATGGCACGCCGGTTAATCACGGTCTGCTTTGTCGGCGTTCTGTGGTGGTCGACGCCCGCGCAGTCGCAATCCGTGCCAGTGGGATATAAGCAGGTCGCGAGCGAATACGGCCTTCCTCCGGCCTTGCTTTATTCGGTCGCTCTGACGGAAAGCGGGCAAAGCTCGCTCAGCGAAGGACAGTTTCGACCCTGGCCGTGGGCGCTTAATATCGACGGCGAAGGGCACTATTTTTCGTCACGTCAGCTGGCATGGCATGCCCTGCAGGCGGCGTTAACGGAAGCCTCATCGGTGGATGTCGGTCTGATGCAAGTCAGCTGGCGCTACCATCGGGCAAACCTGGGCTCATCCTGGCAGGCGCTGGATCCCTACCACAACTTGCGAGTGGCCGCCGCGATCCTGCGCGACTGCTTCGTCGAACACACCCACTGGATTCAAAGTGCCGGCTGCTACCACGCGCCGAACGATCCTGCCCGAGCCGACCGCTATGGTGAGCGGGTCAAGGCGCACTGGATGCGGTTGACCGATACACCACAGGAGGTACACCTTGAGTATCCGTAAACAACGATTGTTGCCTGTCCTCGTGCCTGGATTGTTGTTCGCTATAGGTGCGGGATCTTCTGCATTGGCGGATCTCACTGTGATTTATGACAGCGGCCAAACCCAACCCTTGTCGCCGTTACTGGGTCCGCTCCAGGCGGATAAAACGCCAGCAACCGATCCTGCAAAAGCAAGCGACCCGAATCGATCGTCCAAGTCTATGCTCGGCCCGGCAGCATTGAGTAACCTGTTGCCGTTGCACTCACCCGGATTGGATGTCGGCGATAGTGCCGACAGCTCACTGAATCCCGAGGTGCTGACGCGGCTCGCGCAGGGTAATCCGCGCCCGTTTTTTTTGATCGGATCGGACCCGGTGTCATTGCAGTGGCTGGCCTATCACCGGGACACACTCAGGCGCCTGGGCGCGGTGGGCATGTTGGTGCAGGCCGATACCGAGACCGACGTTCGACGGGTTGCCGATGTGGCGCAGGGCTTATCCATCACCCTGGGTTCAGGGAGTGATCTGGCCGCGGCGCTGGGCATCGATCGCTACCCAGTGTTGATTACGGCTGACGGTATTCGGCAGTGAGCACGCATCCGATGGAGGCGTTGTTGCGGCCTCCCGTCGAGTTGTGGTCCACCGCCACCGCGTTCGCGGCGGGTACACTGGCCTGGTTGGCGCCCTGGGCCTTGATGATGCCACCGGGTATCGCGATGGCCACCGGTCTGACCTTTTTCGGTTTTGGCATGTGGCGGGGCCGTCAGGCCTGGCGGGTATTGCGTTACCAGCACCACATGAAGCGACTGCCGAGGTATCAAGTGCGGGCCAATCAGATTCCCGTCAGTCGCTATAAGCTGTTTTTGGGCAAGGGCTTTCGCTGGACCCAGCAACACACTCAGCGTCTTCGCGATACCCTGAAGCCAGAGGTTCAGCGTTACGTTCAGCCGGGCATGCTCTACCAGTGGGCGCGACAAAGGGAAGTCGCCTGGGAATCGATTCCAATCCTGTCTTTACTGGCCAAAGCCCTGCGCAGTCGATCCCGTTGGAACCCGCTGGCACCATTACCCGCCGTGGGCGGTAAGCCCGCCCTGCACGCGGTTGAACCCCATGAACAGCCCGTATGGATGGATCTGGGCGAGCGGGTCGGGCACACGCTGGTGCTGGGCACTACGCGCGTCGGTAAGACACGCCTCGCGGAACTGCTGATTACTCAGGACATCCGCCGGGGTGATGTCGTCATAGTCTTCGATCCGAAAGGGGATGCCGATCTGTTGCGTCGTATCTACGCCGAGGCAAAGCGGGCCGGTCGGCTGGACGATTTTTATCTGTTTCATCTTGGCTTCCCCGAATTGTCGGCGCGGTACAACGCCATCGGTAATTTTTCCCGTATCACCGAGGTCGCTACCCGTATCGCCAATCAGTTGCCCAACGAGGGCAACTCCGCTGCCTTCAAGGAGTTCGCCTGGCGTTTCGTCAACATCATTGCGCGATCGCTGGTGGCCTTGAAGCGCCGACCGGACTACCAACAGATCCGCCGTTACATCAACGATATAGAGCCCTTGTTTGTGGAGTATGCCGGCCATTGTGCCGACATGGCCGGCATCGATGCCTGGGCGTCCCTGGTCGAAGAACGCGCAGCGGATATCAAAGAGCGCAACCTGTCCAACGCACTGCGTGGCCGTTCGATGGAAGCCATCGCCTGTATGCGGTTGCTGCAGGAGAGGGCCATTTATGACCCCGTCCTGGATGGCCTTATTTCCGCATTCAAATACGACAAGACTTATTTCGACAAGATTGTGAGTTCCGTTGGCCCGCTGATGGAAAAGCTGACCACCGGCACCATCGCCGCGCTCATTTCGCCTGATTACCAGGATGAACACGATGCCAGGCCGATCTTTGAATGGATGGATGTCGTGCGCCGCAAGGGCATCGTTTATGTGGGACTGGATGCGCTTACCGATACGACGGTGGCCAGCGCGGTGGGCAATTCCATGTTTGCAGATCTGGTGTCTGTGGCGGGCCATATCTACAAGCACGGCGTCGCGACCAATGGCGCTGATGCGGCAGAATCCGAACGCCAGCGGCATACGATCCCCACCATCTCCCTGCATGCGGATGAGTTCAATGAGCTCATCGGTGATGAATTCGTGCCGCTGTTGAACAAAGCAGGCGGGGCAGGCTTTCAGGTCACGGCCTACACCCAGACCTGGTCGGACGTGGAAGCGCGTATCGGCAGTCGGGCCAAAGCGGGGCAGGTGGCCGGTAACTTCAACACAATGCTGATGCTACGAGTGAAGGAGCTGGATACCGCTGCGATGCTGACCGAGCAGCTGCCGCGGGTTGAAGTCTTCACCCTGATGAGTGTCTCCGGCGTTGATGATTCATCGGATCCCGGTTCCGGGGTCGACTTCAAATCCCGCAACGAAGACCG
>TARA_R110002110_G_scaffold111604_2_pt1 | contig 17278 bp, 23 predicted proteins | sample TARA_R110002110 | Tara Oceans TARA_R110002110 (sample SAMEA4397330) | marine metagenome | biome: Polar Biome; feature: [SRF] surface water layer (ENVO:00010504); material: water (ENVO:00002006), including particulate matter (ENVO:01000060) such as... | depth 5 m
AGTTGCTTGGCCTAAGTTTTCTTGACTCTCTTCAGCATCAAAATCTTCTGCATGAAGTGGTGCATCGGGATTCATTGGTGCAATATTTCCTATTGAACTGCCATCACCTTCAGGTTGCATTTCCGCAATCTCAAAATTAGCATCCATTGTTGGAGGCTCATCTAATGTGATTTCCATATCCTGAATAGTTGCATCAGGCAAGGACAAATCATCAATTGGTTGAATACTCATATCGTCTGCGGAGATGATTGGTGTTGGCATGGTCTGTGCAATTGGTAGTGCTTCAGCCGCTTCACCTTCTTGACCGTATGCCTTTTGGCTCGGTCCAATGATTGCGGGAACTGATTCTTCTTGAGTTGCTTGGCCTAAGTTTTCTTGACTTTCCTCAGCCTCCATGACTGTGTATATTTTTGGACTGCCTATTTGTGTTCTTAGTTCAGCCGCCTTTGTTGCACTACAAAATGTGTTGCACAATCGGCCTTCAAAGTTTCCCTTGATTTGGTATTTCATACCCCTACTTGTGGGAATATCAACAATCTCGGAAACAGCAAAATCAACCTTCTTTCTTAGCGAAGGACAGTATCCAAAATGATTTACCATGTTTTTTCATCTCCACCATACTACTTATCACTTGTGGGCGTAAGTAAGCATACTTTGGCCTACTGCATTCCCATATTCACCAAATCCCAAACCCATATCATAGGGTAGTGGGGCAAGGTGGAATTGGTCGGGATTAGTAAGCATGAGGGCTTGCCCATCAATATGAGTCTTTTCTTCAGCCCGCTTTTCTTCTTCGGCCTCTTTTTCGGCCTCATAATCTGCCTCTAATTTATGAATCATTTGAGTAAAGTCTTCAGCATCCTTTTGGGCGAGATTTCCTCTCCCTAATCGGCCAAGACTCATACCAAGTAGTAATGCCCCACCTAATCCTATTGCCCAACCTAATGAGCCTTGAAATAATCTTTCACCGGATTCATCCGAAGTCTTATTTTTTATCGCATCAAAAGCAAGTGTTCCTATTAAGACCGCACCTACCGCCCCTGTTGCGGCAGTAGTAGTATCATCCAATTCACTTAGTAATGAGGGAGATTCATCTTTTAGGGGAGTTTTTTCTTCTTCCATCTCCGCTTTCAATGCTTCAATATCAATCATGTTCCCACCTCAGAAGGCTCTCCCACCAAAGTTCTGACCGAAGTTTGAGGTAGGGTAAGTTTGTAAATAATCGTTTCCTGTTTGACCGTATGCTTGGCCTCCTATTGGAGAGTATTCTTGTCGGACTTCAACTACACCTGCATTAGTTGAAATGTTGGAAACAGGTTTCTCCTCAGCACTAAATCGTTGCGAAGTAGCCTCTCTAAAAATATTGAATAACTTATATCCAAAGTATGCGGCGGCGACAACTGCAATTGGTCCAAGAACTGCACCTACTGAAAACATAGCCCCTGTCCTCACAGGCTTCATCACAACTACTTCTTCAAGTTTATATTCCATAATCATTCATCCTTACCCTTAACTTATGCGTTCCGATAGATAAGGGTATCGGTCAAATACCCATATTTGAAATCCCTAAACTCGCCCCTAAAACGCATAAAAATCCTATACTTGAATATCTAATAACTTGGTCTTGAATATGTTTCTTTAATTCTAATAGGGGAGTTAATTCAAACTTCATACTCTTAAACTCATCCCTTAATTCACTCACATCAGTTTGAAGGCTGTCAATATCCTGACTTTGCGCCCGCATATCTCCCTTAATATCCCTCATACTGCCTCTTAAATCTTCATTCCTATCAAAATATTCATGTTTGAATTGTGTAAAATCACTATAATGCTGTGAGTTCTCCGTTGATAGGGCATTATTTAGAGTTTTCAACTCGTCTAATATCTCTCCAATAGACTCGGATGAAGTAGCCATAAGACTCCTTGCACACTACTGAGTATTAAAGGTTATCATCCTTAGCCTCATCCATACAGGGTGTTGGATGCCCCACCCTTTGCATTGAAATTTGGATTAACTACTCTCTTTAATCTGAGTATTTCTTCAATAGACTCACTTAGTATTTCTTTATTAATTTTCCTACCTTGTTCTGAGCGTATCATGTAAGCAGTCATTACCATCTCCTTCAAATATGCCCCTGAAAGCCCTTCAGTTTTTTGAACAACTCCGTTTAATTTCATGTTCACCCCTAAGTCAGCAAGGTATTTTTCTATGATGTGTTCTCTCAATTCTTCATTAGGGAGGCCAAAATCAAGCCTTACATCAAATCTGCCGGGTCTATCAGCGAGTGCCGCATCAAGGTGTTGAGCATAATTAGTGGTGGCAATTGTAATTACTCCATCATTTTCACCCATTCCCGCAAGACAATTCAAAAACTCCCCTAATAATGGATGTTCTCCACCTCTTACTGTCCTATCTAATCCTCCAAGAGTATCAATGTCCTCCACAATCACTAAGCATGGTGAAAGTTTCCTTGCTAATGTATAGACCTTTTTTATATCCCCTACCTCACTCACAGAATCGGTGGAAACATAAATCGTGGAACATTTCAAGTTATTTACAATCACCTCACAACATAAAGTTTTGCCTGTGCCGGGCGGTCCTGTGATTAAGATGCCCCTACTTGTAGGCAATCTATTTTCCCTATATGAGTCAAGATTTTCAATGTAATTGATTATGTTTCGGTTTATTATTTGCTTCTGTTCTTTACTCAGAATTATATCTTTCCATCCCAATTCCTTAATATCTAAGAATTTCCACTTGCTATCTGTGATTTCATTCTTTAATGGATGATTTTCATTGAAATACTTGATAAACTCATTTTTCCTGAGTTTGAATTGTTCCCTCCCACAAGTATAGAATATTTCAACCTCTATGCCTAAATCTTCATCAAACGGGGTCAGCCAAATAACATATTTTTCTTCAGGATTTTCATTCCCTGAGATAAAGAGTATTCCTTTGTAAATCAATGGCATTTCCACCCCTCGTTTCACTTCAAAGTTATATTTTGATGGCGGAACTTCTGTTTCTCTCCTCCATGAGTAATCCATTGTATTATCAAGTGTGAAATTACATTTGATGAAGTCATAGAGCCTATACAAATAATAGGGAGTTTTATGACCCTCAATAAAGAAAGTTTCTGATTCCACACCATCTCCCATATATTCCTTGATGCCCTTCATCATCTCATCATCACCCTTCTGTTCTTCTATGATTTCTCCGATTATTTCCTTTAGCGGTTCTAAATCAATTTCAAACGATATTGGCTTCGCATATCCCTTACCCTTAACCTTCATTTTTTCAGTCATACCTTACCATCATCAACCACCTACTTAAATGAATCACACCCTCCCTCACTTACCCAACCCTTGTGCCGATTTTTTGGATAATTAACGACAAAGAGGAAACCCCCTCATTCGTTTGGTTCAAATTACAATATCCCTGTCATTGAAAAGTTTCAATTCTTTATCATCTTTCAGTAAAAATAATTTTTCATCCTCCACTATCTCATGTATGGTTTTCTCATGGAATCTCCCACTCGTCAGCCCCTTCATAATCTCATATTCTGAGGGGGTCAATTCTTTACCTATCATTTCCGAAACCCGTTGCATTTCGTTGTGTATTTCATCTGCACCCACAAGTGGAGGCGTAGTCATATTCATAAGTTTCTCAGGATGTTTGATTGCTTTTGACAATATTTTTTCTTCAAACTCATCCATTGAATCCCAATTGTGTTTCCACCCTATTTCGTATTCTCTATGTTCTAATCTCTTTTTCGCCAAGTTCCGTTCCCACACAATTTTCTTTTCACTATTCATGCTATCAATTTTGTTTTGGTTGGTGCTTTGGTCGTTGTGGACTCTTAAATATGCACCTACATACGGCAACCACCTACCATGATTCCCATTTACAACTACTTTCATAATCAAATCAATATCTTCGCCAATTTGGTATTCTTCATTAAATCCTCCTACTTCTTCAACTAATTCTCTCTTCAGAACTAATCCATTCATAAAAATCGGATTCCCATAGTGGAAAAATGGATAATATTCTTTGTTGAAAAATGGATACATCAAATAATGATTTTGTAAATAAGATTTTACTCTCCCAATTTTGAATGTTGTGAAATCCAAAGTTGTTTTATCATTAGCCCTCACCATACAAAACCAAAATCCAACATCATCATCGTTTTCGGCATCAATCGCATCCTTCATACTGATGAGGTGGTGAGGGTAATAAAAATCATCTCCTCCAAGAAATGATACATAAGGATTTGAGCCAAGTGAAAGACCATAGTTTTGAGCCTCAGAAACATAAGGCTCATCAAGGTTTGGATGCCTATGATATTCAAATCTTCTATCATTATCCATCATGCTATTGATAACCTCCATACTTTCTTCGTATTGTTCCCAATCTTCAGGCGAACCATCAATGATGTAGCATTTGAACTTTCTATGTTGTTGAGTCTTCAAAGAAGCAAGACAATCCTGTAAGTATTTTGGTTTCATTTTTAGAATAGGAATAATAATATCAAACATTTTCTGCATCCTCCACATTTTCAATACACAGGACATCAGCCCCGCAATTACTACATTTTAGATTTACAACTATTCCTTGTCCTTGATAACCATAGGCTTCTTTGTCTTGGTCTTCAACCCAAATTAAGTTATTACCGCAGAAGTAGCACTTACATTCCATAGTTCAACATTTCCGTTGAGGTATTTAATCCTTCTCACTGAGGTTTATAGATTGTGAATGCTCACGATTAACAGGCCAATCACCATCATTCTCATAGTGCAACCACTTGTGGAAATTAAGAATATGATGGTTTCTATTGAGTAGCAAAGCGTTGCACATAGGACAGTTCATAGTTGCCCCCTCCCGATAATGAGGTGAATAGTCTGTTTCAAATATTTTATCGCAACATGGGCATCGGATATTGTGCATGATGGTGCTATAAACCTCATGTATTTAATATCTTCGTTAAAAAATTATCAAAATAATGAGGATAGTAAATATTATTATTGAAATAATAGTTCCAATCAAATCACCATCAGGGTCATAATCATCAGAATCATACAAACTGTTCCACACCATCATCACCTATCTAATCAATCTTTGTATTGCTATATCTTTAACGATTGAGGCAAACGCCCAAAAATACACAAATAACAAAGAAGCATATACCAAAGTAATTAACAATGAGTTCCACATAAATTGAGATTTATGTTTAACCTATTTATTACTATCGTTGTAATTATATTAAAGAATAAGAAATCGTGGCACAGGGGCAGACTCATTGGTGTATTTGTCTGTGTGCGCCCCCTGCGCCAATTATCTATGTAAGTAATCTCCTAATTAAAGGTTTGGGTTAAAAATAAGGTATGTTCCCATCTTGACTTACTCCTACCTTTTCTGCTTGCTCTTTATTTAGTTTAAGAATGGTTCTTTTATACCAATCACAGTTCTTTGCATTAACTGAAAGCCCCATCTCCATTACCTTTCTCGCAACCATAGCATCAATACCATCAAAGAGGGTATAGTGAATGATAGCCCCTACTGCGGTTGAACCTCCATCATCCACGCCTAAAACTCCATCAAGCGTAGTAAAAATCGCAGAAAATTGTTGGCCGGGTAAAATATACACAGGAGGGTCTAATGTAAAACTCGGCAAAACATAATCATCCCCATCACAAGTTGATGAAGCCCCTATGGGGTATGGTGAGGCTGTGCCGGGTATTCCATATGAGCCAACAAGTTGCGAGTCAGGATTAAGAAAATACTTTGTTCCTTCAAGAAGGATTTGAAGATGGCATCCGGCAAAGGGTGAACAAGCAATTTTATTTATTACCATTAACTCATTTGCTAATAATTGTGCAGGTCTATTAATTCTTATCCCGAAATTTCCATTGAATACATCATACTCTCGCTTGGCAACCAATGTTATTGGGTATCTTGCCGTAGTTTGATTTGTAGTCCATGTGATAGCACCTGTAATGTCTGAGGTAAGATTAGTCCATTCAAAAATAATTGGTTTAATCGGCATTATTTTCATCCTCCTCTTTTTCTGCATTAGGAGGGGTATAATCTAATGGACTATCTCCTGTCGGGTCAAAGTTTTGAGGCTCATCCTGTTTGGGTGCTTCGTCTGTATCATCAAAAGGCCATTCAATCTCTTCTATGTTTCCGTTCCTTTCTATCTCTTGAAGATACCAACTTACATTAACAGGATTCACAGTTATTCCCATTTCAACTAATTTCTTAGCAACCATTCCTTCAATACCATCATAAGTGGTATATTTTACGAAAACTTGGAGTTGGCCTTGTTGGAGGTCTTGATTTGTAAAACTTATTGTTGCGGCGGCTTCATTATATGTGATGGCAAATGTTCCAATTAAGATTGATTCTCCCTTCTTAGCCAATACAGGCAACGGTGGCTGTATATTGATTGCACCCGCAGTATCAAAATATATGCCACCATAATCTCTCCCATCAAAGTAAATTGATGAGGTTTGGAAAGGATTCACCCCTATTATTTGTTTATAGGTATTGGGTGCGGGTGATTGTTCATAATAGGTAAGTGTTTGTATTGAGTCCGTAGCACCCCCATTATATGTGTATGGAGAGTTTTGATAATAGACTACTATTTCTTGATTAAGATTATTAATTGTTGTAGTATCGGGAATCACATTGGTAATGGCATTCACAACCCACCCTCCAAAGGTTAATAGTGTGTTAATAACTGTTTGCCATCCGGCTAAATCACCCCACCCTAAATCCCTAACATCACCTGTATTGGCAATTGCATATTCTAATGCTAAGTTTCGGGTTGAACCTGTATTCCAATCCCAAGCATCAAAACTATCATAATAGAATCTTTTTGCAGGTGCGGGAACACTCACAGAAGATTGGGTAGGGTCAGCCAATAGAGGCACTATGGTATTGCGGTTTATATCACATTTGTAAATGGTTTGATTAGTATAATTTATAGCAACTGAATTGATGGGGGTTGGTAGTGGTGTTTCAAATGTAAGTAGTTGTTGGTTCGTTATTGATGCCACCCTTGCTAATAGTTGTGTGTCGGGATTAAATCCATCACTCCAAGTCAAATAATCTCCAACATTTACTTCATCAACGAATCGGGTGGCGGGATTTCCGGTTAAGTTAGGGTCAGGGATTGAGGCCAAAATGTCTGATTGTCCTAAAAGCGCAGATACAACATATGCGCCGGTTGCTAATTCATTATATTCATACCTAATCGGTGCGAGAGGAATGTATTGAAAAGGCACATTCCCATCAGCCTGTTGAGGTATAAATTGTGAATTAACCATATATTTTCACCTCATACTGTGCTTCTTAGTGAGAATCCTAAACTGCCGAGTGGTTGCGCTGTGTTGTTGTCAAGTGTGGAGTTTGCAGAATTGGAAACTGTGCCTAATTGATAAGCCCCTCCATTAGTGAAAGTGACCCCAATATCCCATGTTTGGCCTCCCATAACATAAATATTTAGTGGGGCTAAATCCCCTGCCTCATACTGACCGCTTTTTTTAGATTCATTAAATAGAGTTTTATCCAATACAGATTGTGAAGAGGGCATACTTGGGAATGGAATGGCACTACCCGGCATTCCTATTGATACTGTGCCGTCAGGACTTGAGAAATAAAATGTATCATTAACTCTCGGTTGAAAATATGCTGATGGACCTGCGACCCCATATTGGAGGGGTTGCCCCCTGTATGTAGGGTTTGGGTCTGCGGCGGTTCTTTCTCCACAAGTAAAGTAGGAGGGGGTCATAGCCACCCTTTCAATAACTACGAATGTGTTTGGGTCTTGGGTTTGAGAACTTGTGTTTTTGTTCCCTTTATCGCCTGAGAGAATATCAACTTCTTTTCCTTCATCTGCGGTATTAACGGGTGTTGAGCGAACCCCTGCGGTATCGCTTGATTTTCCCGCATCCCAAAAGAATATCTGACTCCGAACAGGCATAGTAATCTATTTGTTGCCTTGATACATAAAGGATTGCATGAAGATTGTGGATGAGTATTGACACTTGAACGAAGAAGGGTTTGTCTTTGGGCCGATTTATCCTTTAATCTTCTATGTTTAGTTCAACTAAAGATGTAATACACATTGTATGAGGGCCTTGATGCGCTGATTCATTTTATTTAATCAGGAAAGCCTCGCAGTATGGCGTTTTTAATAACTACAAACTGTGTAGCAGTCGTAGTTGAAGTTTTTATTTCGTTAGTAGTGCCTCTTTTGCTCACAATTTTTCATCAAGTTTGGGAACTTTTGTCAAACTCCCTTATAATGTTTGTGTTTATTGCTTACGCTGAATCTTTGTAAAAATTGTGTTCAAGATGTGATTACCACAAAAATATGGTATCCACCTGAATCAAAGGAAAAGGAAACCCCACCGACCCGAAGGCCGATGGGTATTTGTGGAATCTTTTTACCTTATGCCGAATCAAGCACCATTAGTAGGTGCAGGGGCAGAAGCCGCAGATAGTAGCGACCTCTTATACCAATCAACATTACCCGGATTTACTGTAATCCCCATCTCCAATAATTTATTGGCAATTAATGAATCCGGCCCGTCATAGAGCGTATATTTGGTGAACGCTTGGTTTGAACCTGCCGCATATCCGTTTCCATCTGAGAATTGAGTGTATCGGACATCCCAAGTTTGACCCGGAAGCACATACACTGTTGGGTGTAGGCTGAAAGCAGGTTGGAAGTTCACACTTCTTGGGTATGGACTTGCCGCACCCGCAACACCGTAGTTGCTTACATTGTCAGGGTCTTGGAAATACTCAGTTGTGTTAATTACAATCTGAGTGTAAGCCAATGGCCCGAAATATGCTTGGGTAGTTGCCGCCGAAAGACCTCTTACAGAAGTAGTCGTTGAAGTTGCATCAACCCTTGCACCGAAATAGGTAGGGGTAGCCGCAATTTCCTCAATTACTACGAATTGTGTCGCAGTCGTAGATGCTGGCATCGTTATATTATTACCTACACCGCCGATGAAAATACTCACCGACTTACCAAGAAGATTGGCAGATGTAGCCGCAGTTCCTCTTGAGGAATCCCACTCATATACTTGACTTCGCATAGCCATATTAAGCACCTCCGTTTGGGGTAGCCATAGCCGCCCTACTTTGTTGCTCAAGAAGGCTTCGCTTATACCAATCAACATTTGATGGATTAACTGTAATTCCCATCTCCAATAATTTATTGCGAATTAATGAATCCGGCCCGTCGTAAAGGGTGTATTTGACGAAAGCCGCAACTGCATCTGAACTCGGCACATCAGCACCGATAACAATTCCGCCGCCGCCAAGTGCGCTTGTGCATTGGTAAAGCACCGACCAAGTTTGACCCGGAAGCACATAAACTTCAGGAGTCAGACTGAAAGAAGGCAGAACATTGTCGCCCGCAGTTGGCGACATAACTCCATCAGATGAAGTTCCTCTTGGGTATGGACTTGCCAAACCCGGAACTCCGGCCTGTTGGGTCACATCAGGATTCTGAAAGTAATCCGTAGTGTTAATTCTAACATTTAGTGCGCCGCCCGCTTGTGGGCTTGCCGCAATATCCTCAATTACCACGAACTGCGTAGCAGTTGTGGATGCTGGCTGTGTTATATTCGTTCCTTTACCCCCAATGAAAATATCCAACGATTTATCCGCCGCTATTTCCACTTGTGTAGGGTTGCTACTTTGCCTAATGTTGCTACCATTTGTTGTAGGTGCAAGATTGGTCCATTCATATACTTGACTTCTCATTGCCATATTTTATCTCTCCATTTATCTCCCTTTCGGGTTATTATAATATTTCTTTTTTATACTACTTAAGCCTTTCTCCATCAAAGGTAAGCAAATCTTATTAACATAGTCCTCCACCCAAGACTATGAACATCTTTGTATTAGATAAAAACCCGCATACTGCGGCTCAAATGACCCTTAACAAGCACACTATTAAAATGCCGACTGAAAGTATGCAGATGATTTGCACCAATCTCAGTCTATTAGGGTATAATGACAAATTACCTATGAAATCGGTTATGAAAAATCATCCCTGCACAATTTGGGCGAGATTATCACAAGAAAATTTCATGTGGTTATGGAATCACTGTAAGGGGTTGTGCCAAGAATACACAAAACGATATTATGGCAGAATCCACAAGGTTGAAGAATATTGGGATACACTATCAAATAGCGGCATCACAACATTTATCGGTAATGTGCAATTCCCTTCTCAGGGATTAACTCCCTTTGCTTTGGCTATGCCTGATGAATGTAAAGTTGAATCTTCGGCGGTGGAATCGTATAGGAAATACTACATCATGGAGAAATCCCATATTGCTGAGTGGAAAGAACCTGCAAACGCACCCTTTTGGTGGCCGCAAGTTTAATAAGTGATAGCCTCCACGCAGGTATATGTCGGAATTATCAAGAGAAGATTATATGTGTTATGTCAATTCAGTAAATAGTTGGTCTGAAAAATTATGTAATAGGTATCTTAAAGATATTGAACCGAGTAGGAATATTAAATGTGCTATGATGGTAGCACTTATTAGTGTGAGGAAATCTAATCCTCCTTTCAAGCAAATAATTTATGAGTCTATTTTTGAGGAGTTATACAAACCCTTGAGAAATAATCAAAAGGTTTCAAAGGAAACTCTTACTAAGAATTGGTTTTAATTTGCTTAAGCGCAACAATCGTAAAGCATTTTACCGCCATAGTAAATACCACCGACACCGAGAATCTTTAGTGGGGTCAAGTCATTAATGACAGGAATATCTTTTAGGAGAGGGATTTTACCGAAAAGGTCAAACTCACCGATATTTTCTTTTAGCCATCCGAATTGGTGAATACCGAGTAAGAACATTACTCCGCCCATCATTCCTGTTTCTGTTGTTAATCCTTTCAAATCCATTCTTCATCTCTCCATTTTTCTTAAGCGCAACAATCGTAAAGCATTTTACTGCCATAGTAAATGCCGCCGACACCGAGAATCTTTAGTGGAGTTAAATCTCCAACAACGGGGAGTGTAATTAAATTAAAATCACCGATGTTTTCTTTTAGCCATCCGAATTGGTGAATACCGAGTAAGAACATTACTCCGCCCATCATTCCTGTTTCTGTTGTTAATCCTTTCAAATCCATTCTTCATCTCTCCTTATAATTATTGTCCTACTACTGAACCCACACCTTCAACCATGCTGAAGTTGTTTCCTACTGAACTGTTCAATGGACTGTGTGTGATACCTTCTGCACTACCATACCATTGAGTGACCGAGCCACTCATCGGCATAACCATACCTTGTCTTACTGCTGAGTCATACTCAGGCAAAGAAGGATTTGTTATTCCACTTTGAGTCCATGATGGAACGCCGCCCATTGTGGAATCAGTCATAGTTGGGTTGAAAGTTTTTGGTGAATAGTCAGGAACGAAATCGTGCGCTTCTGTGCCATCATCTTCTTCTTCAGCCCTATTTACTGTATTACCTGTGGTTCGGCCTCTAAAGTTTTGTCCGAACTCTTCTTCAGTATCTTCTGCTTGAAGTCCAATAACTCGGCCATCTCCTGTGTATCCGACCCAATCACTTTCTTCGCTACCAAGATTAAAGGTAGGTAGTCCTAATTCTGCAAGAAACTTACCGAGATTCATACCCGCAATAACGATGCCTGAAACTTGAGTCATACTTCGGAGTTCTGCTCGGTTAATCTTAGAAGATAGTCCGTATCCATAAATACCTGCACCCAATAGGAATCCTATTAGAGAGGCAACCTTACTACCTATCTTTGGAATAAAGGAAAATGAAATGTTGGAGGCGTATAGTCCACCAACAGCCGCACCAACAACAAGACCTGCAATTCCGCCGTAAAGTTGTGGGTTCTTAGCCTGTGCTGTGGCAGTTTCAGGTAGTTCCTTAATATCTTCTATTGCTTGCATTTTGTTCACCGTATAATTCTATCTTTTCTGTTCCGATACATAAAGGGTTCGGTCAGAATGCCCCCATTAGTGTTGCAGTTTGTAATTCTGTTAATGGTGGAGAAGTATTCCCGATGGGTAAATTGGTAAAATGCCCAATTGGGCCATCCTTTGAAAGTGGGGTGGAAATTGGTATCATTGTTTCTGTTGTAGGAGTCCAAGTTCGTGAAAACTCATTTGCATCCATACCAAGTTTCTGACTTTCCTTTACTGCCCCATGAATCACTCCACTATTACTTGTGGTAGCAACCTTATGGCCTAATATATTTTGGCCGATTTTAATATCGTGGTGGACTGAATGAAGTTCAAATTGTTGCCCATAGTTTGAGGCGACAGTGTGCATAGCACCCTGCATTGGAGTTCTCTTAAGGGCATTTTGTATAGCCAAATCAAGATTCATAATTAGTCTTACCTCCTTCTGATACTTAAGCGTTTTGTTTTCAAAACATTTCCACATAATCATAATCAGGCAAACTCCCTGTTGGAGTGATGAGTCCTTCAACCCATGCTACTATGATTTCTTTCACTTCACTAATTTTTTCAGTAGTTCCAATATACATCCGATTTCCATACTTGTAGTTATTTAGTGATTCATCAGTCAGCATCGTTATATATGCCGCATTTTTTGTAATTCGGTTGGGAGGATTCTTAAATGTTCCTATGTGCTTTACCCCCCTCATCTGAACATCTTCAATTTCTATTGCCACAGGAATATAAAGTAGGGCATAGTTTTCTCCTCCCCCTAATTTCTTACTTGCGAAAACAATGGCTAATAAATCTCCCTCTTTATTATTCTTCAATAGTAATTCTCTAAAGTTCTCAGAAAAAAGTTCCGCATAGTCAATATAAGACCACCAATCCCTCACCTTCTCGGAGTAAAAAGTAGTGTAATCATCAGGAAAAGGAACAAGATATTCATTTTTCAATTATGCCGCCTCCTCCTCCTTAAATGTGCTATCAAAATTAATACGAAGATAATAAAGTAAATCTTTGAACCTTTGAAACTCCCCACAATAAATCATAGTTTCATCATTACTTAGTGTTTGGATATATTGTTTATCCTGTGTATAAAATAATTCATCTTCTATATCCTTCCACCCTTCTTCAAGGGCTTTCTTAGTTTCTGTGAGGTGATAATATATTTCATTGATGAATATGCTCTCATAGTTCTGTGAAATTTCTGCCGACATTATCCGAGTTTTGTTCTCGGAGAGTTTAGAGTCCACAGGACTTAGAAAGTAGGCATACCATATTTCGCCATCAAGATTAGCATAATAAGGAGGTTCTAATCCAAATGCCATCCGATAATAATTTCTCCATTCCGAGTATGACATCCATTTATCATCTATCTCAGGACAATAACTATTAGGTATGCCATATGGTATTTCCACTTTACTACCCATATCATCATCTCCTTGATACATAGGAGAAAACAAGAGCCGTCAAACCAAGTGCCATAATTTTATACGCATCCTTGTCCGTCTTATGTGGTGTGGAGAAAGTATTTTCTGAGCGTATCACAGTATTAACTAACCCATCAATATCGCCCGGAATATATTGGGTAATCTCTCTAAGTGGGGCAGATTCCAACATTCTCAACTGCTCTTGAATTGAGATATTTTTACAATTATAGTTCTTGTATGCGAATGCCGATAATCCTATGATTACTTTCCACGCATCTTCATCATAGCCTTCAACCCTCATCCTCGTAATTATTCGTGCAAGGGTTTTTTTACCATTTTCCCCCTCAAATAATTTAGATTCAAGTTCAGGGAATGAATAGCATGAGGAATCATTCACAATCATTGGAGTCGGAGGAGGTAAGTCAATCGGGAGTTCCATGACGCTTTCGGAGGATTTTGAACAAGTTCCTGAGCAATCCCCACAGGATAGACAATCTATTTCTTCATTTTCTGATTGGAAGACATCTCCACAGCAAGAACAATCAGCATCCATACTGTATGAGTTATCGTTCCGACATTTAAGGTTGTCGGTATTTCCATTCTTCAAATTTGCTTATCTTTGGCACGAACTTCTCGTTTTCATCCCTCTTAACAGTCCAAGATGCAACAATTCTCGCTTTCCTATTTACAACATAAAATATAATCAATGAAGGATTAGTGTAAGTATCCACCATAATAATATCCCGCATAAACTGACTACCTTTAGGTGTGGAGAACGCCAAAACATTAACCTCACACACTTGATTTAAGAAAGTCTGTGCAGTCAATTTAGGAATAGTATAATAATCCCGTTTAACATTCCTATCCTGTTCAATCCCATACCGAGCCAATCTTGTTTTACCCTCAAGCGAAACTTCATGCGGATACCCTGCTTGTATTTTGAATGTATCAGTCGTCTTAAGTGGCTTTGTTGGACTCGCCATATCATATACTTGCCTTTTGAAAGAATCTAATGAGTCTTGAAACCAATTAGGAAACTTATTAACCACATGGTAATAATCTCTTTGTTCAAGAAGTTTAGTTCTTCTTTCACTTTCAGTTGTCTTTGAGTATTCTTTGAATACATCAATAAACTCCTCCACTGAGTAGCAAACTCCGATGTTCATACTTCAAGATAAAACTATGTCCTATTTGAGTGTTATGCTTAGTTGCCGTATCTTTTTCCGGTCATGTATGCAATCCATACTACTGCAAGTGAGGCTACACCTGTTGGGATTTTAAGTCCTGTTTTGCCGACTACATCTTGAGCAGTTCCGACAACATCAAAGTCTTTTACATCTTGAACAACATCAGCCCCAAACAGTTGTAGCCATGCTTGAGATTCCATACCGTATCCGCATCCATAGCATCCTCCTCCTCCCATATTACCTCCACAATCGGGGCAATCGCTCATATCAGCCTCAAACCCTAACTCTTTCAATTTTTCCTGTGAATATGAATCGGGGTTGTGTTGTGCATTGTGCTTCTCCCATGCCCTCCAATCCTCCTTCGTCATGTGTTTGTCGGAAACCATGCCGACATTAGGCACAAGGAATCCGTTATCAATATGCTCGGTTTTACCACTTCTTTTACAAATGAAAGTATCATCCTCTTCAGCATCATAATCAGCAGGGGGGTTATCGTCAATCAATTGTTTAGCCTCTTTATGTGCTTGTGCCAATGTATCACAATGTTTGGTGTCTTTTGTTGCCGTATCAAAATAGACCGTAGCGACTAATCTCGCACCATCAGGTCCAATTTCTCCCGAATCTGCTGAAATCTCATAATTCACACCTCTATATGTTCCATTCAATCCTCTATTCCATGTTTCGGTCACTAAATCATCTTCAGCCCTCTTAACATCACCCTTATCGCCATACCCTGCTTTCACAGTTTTCTTGGCTTTAGTTCTTCGGTCAGCAGAAATGCTTCGGCCTACATTTACATTCTTACTAAATGTTCCATCCTTTCTTCGTGAAATGTATCTATTTCCTATTCTTTGTCTTTTTGACACTGAAATCATCTCTTTGCGTATCTGTATCCGGCCATACTTGCTATTCCGATAACGAGTGCTGAGGCGACCAATCCATTTACTCGGAATCCGAGTTTGGAGGTTAAATCCTGAACTGTGCTTACTACATCGGTTTCTCCGATTCCATCAGCACCGTAATTGACTTCAACGCTTGGATTAACATTCATAACTTCTTGTTCTGCAACATCAAGTCCAACATCGTTTCCAACATTGAATGCTTCATCAACGCTTGGGTTTGTAGTAGGGGTAATTCCATCACTTGAAACTGCGACCTTGCGACCTCCGCCATAGAAGGCATCAACAGACCCTTCATCAACCATGTTTTCTTCAGAAGCAGGTGCTTCAAAAGTTTCTGCATCCATAGTTTGAACTCTTGAGTATGCTCGGTTGCCCATTGACTTTTCCATTCCCTTAGATTCATCTCTTCGGTCTTTTCTTGAAGCCTTCATTGGGTTTCCCTTACCCATTGATTCATCCATCTTATCATTATAGCCTTGCCTCTTTCCCTTTCGCCCTCTTCGCACCTTACCTGCGGCCTTTCCTTTAGATGGGCTATTCTTTGCCCTTTGTGGAGTTCTTCGGTAAGTTCGTGCTTCAAAGTTTTCAGCACATTGACAATTCCCGCCACCACAGCCGCATCCTTGTCCTTCAAAGGATTCTGCATTCGCAACAGGTCTTGATTTCATCATGGTTTGGAGTTTATTCATTTGTTTGCTTGTCAATCGGTTGCCGATTCTTCGCTTTGATTCCCTACTCGCAATTTTTGGCCTATTCATAATATTTGTAAGCCTTTCATCAGCCCCGAAAATATCTTCAGCACCTTCAACAATTGTCGGGTTAATTCTGTTTAGTTCTCCACGCATATTAATCACTATAATGTGGTTTCACACATTTTGATACATAAAGGTATGGGTTAATCACTCAGCAAAGAATCCTCTATCGCTCATGGCTGAACCGCCTCTTGAGAAGTTCTTTTTTCCACATAGAACACATTGGTTGAAAAATTGCATTCCACCTGAGATGGGATTTTTTCTTGATGCTAATTCCCAAAAGTGTTTTGTGCATTTTCTTGCGCCTTTCGCTTCAAATGATTCAGCCCCAAACTCTTCAGCACCATATTTTTCAATCATTTTATCTTTCCATTCTTCTCTCCCTTCTAAAACATGGCCATCCCATTCTGCACACCTTAATGCGGCGGCTTGTGTTTCCCATGAATCTCCACAATGTAAGCAAACCCATTCTCCATCCCACCATCCATCCACCTTTACGGCAGTTGGGTTATTTGGGTCAGCATTATCAACCCATACTTTCTGTTCTCCTTCGCTCATATTGTTGAAATCTGTTTGCCAATCTAATCCCGTAGTTTGGGTAATTCTATTTTCAATTCTTTCTTCAGCCCCAAACTCTTCAGCCCCTCTACTAAGCCCTGTATTCCTATCATATTCTCTAAATACTTTCATTATGAGTTTCTTCGCTCTTTGTTTTTGTATTGCAGTAGCCATAGATTGAAAGTGCCTATCCCACTCATCATTCCTTAAATCTCTTATTGCCTTTACATTATACTCATTTTTCAATGCTTTTACTTTGGGTGAGGTCATAACGATTTTTCCATCTATGAAATAATACCTTTCTCTTTCAAAATTACCTAATGGGATTGCACCCCAACTATTGATTCCTGTTCTTGAATATCCGCCATACCATTCGGTTTCAGTATATGCAATAGTTCCATCATTTTTGTATCTTGCTTCAAATGTTTCGGTTTCAGCCCCAAACTCTTCAGCCCCATAGTTGGAACATTCTCCGCAAA
>TARA_R110002110_G_scaffold122842_1_pt1 | contig 17247 bp, 17 predicted proteins | sample TARA_R110002110 | Tara Oceans TARA_R110002110 (sample SAMEA4397330) | marine metagenome | biome: Polar Biome; feature: [SRF] surface water layer (ENVO:00010504); material: water (ENVO:00002006), including particulate matter (ENVO:01000060) such as... | depth 5 m
CCTATGATCAGTGTTTGCGTTGGATTGGGGCTAGGCCTGCCATGCCCTAATTGTGCTCACAATGCAATAACAGGGCCCGGAGACCCCGCCTTTTTTGTCGTTGGGCATTGGCGCCCGGTGCGGCATCCCGGCATCACCATCCCGGCCCGTCGCCGTCACAGTATAATCCGGCAAACCAAAAGTTGACCTTGAGAGCCCGGCCCCGATCGCGATCATGCCATCAGCAACGTCCCCACGGGTCGGGGACTTCATGGTCTGCCAATTTCGTCGCCGACCGCGCCCAATGTCAGTTTTCGTGCGTGGTCTTGCGTATCGCCGTCGGATACATCCTTTGCTCTGGTTTTGGGTCAAGCGTGATCCAAATCCGTCCAATCCACCCGCAGGGACACTTTTTGCGGCTCGGTCAAAGGAACCAGCGGCGGTGTCATACGCAGCCAGCCGTCATCGCCGCTGCGCCATGCTTCGATCGTTTTCATACACGCCACCAGCGGGTACTTTCCAGCCATCGCACGGGCCTTGCGCACCCGCGCCATCGCGGTATCGCGCGCGCCCCCTTCGGGGGCCCGTAGAGCCGCTTGCGTATGGGCTCCGAAAGCATTGGTTGACCCTGAAATGATGCCTGCTGTGCCGATCGCCAGCCCGTCCCACAACATCGCCTCGGAGGACGGGAACACATCGAAATCCTTTTCGACCCCGCCGGTCGCTTCGACAAAGGCGCGTGATTGTTCAAAATCACCGCTGCTGTCCTTCAGCCCGGCAATAACCGGCCCGAAACCGGCAATCAGACGCCGGACCAATGTGGTGCTGAGCGGGGTCAGCGACATCTGTGGAAAATGGTACAGATAGATGCGCAGGGCGGCATTGCCGATCTTTTCCACGAGATTCGCGTAATAGGCATAAAGTCCGTCATCGCTGACATTCTTGTAGTAATACGGTGGCAACACCAGGACATTGGTATAACCCGCATCGACAGCAGACCGGGTTAACGCCACGCAATCGCCTGCCGAAGGTGCCCCCGTGCCAAAGATCACCCGATCTGTCGCCACTCCGGCCCTGGCAAACACCCCCGGCAACGCCAATCGGTCCCGCATCGCAATCGAGGTGCCTTCGCCCGTGGTGCCGCCAGGGGCCACCCCGTCACAGCCGCCTTCCGACAAAAGATGCTGGCAGTAGCCCAGCAATTTTTGCGCGTCGAGCGACCCGTCCGCGGTAAATGGCGATATTGCGGCGGCATAGATCCCACGTTTGGCTTTTGTCATTTCAACGCGTCTCCAGTCGTCATCCGGCCGCTCTGACCGCGGTTTCCATGTTGCGCATCGACACCACGACCCAGATCGCATCATCCCCCCGGCGACGCGTATTGCAAGGCGCTCCGGGCAGGTCTCGCATCGAAAGAGTTTGGCGATGGACGAGGCTGGCGTCGAGTCGCTTTTTGGCCTTGGAAGCTTTCGCGCGGTGGCTGACCGCCCCTGTTTCGCGAATGCGGTGCCGATGGATGCCGGTCGCGGCCAAGCCCGCTGGATCGACGGAAACAACCTGTTCGGGAAAGGCTGCGAGGCAAATCTTCCCGGCTTGATCGCTCATGTGAGCCGCCTGATCGTCGCAGGTTCCGCTTCCCGCCAATTCAACACTGCAGCCCGCGCCTATGGCCGTCAACGCCTTGCCCCGCGCGCCTTCGTCTTTGCAACGGTCGCCGTTGTCCGGGCCACAGTGGTGGCACAAAACATTCGTGCCGACGCGACACCGCGTGCATAGGCCAGAGCCTGCATGAAATACAACCGTCACCCGGTCGCCAATCCTGAATGCATCCACGCCCGGACCAAGCGCCGCACTCGTGCCAATATACGCATGGTCCGGCGAAAGTTCCTTGTTGCAAGGCTTGCCGCATTCAATTCGGGCAGGCGTGACCGGTGCCAACAACTCAAAACCCGCCGTGCGAAAGCTGGATGGTTCGCCGCCACAGTTCCTCAGGCCCGACCGGACCCAGGGGCATCATTTCCTTTTGAGCAGGCCCTTCGTTCAAGACCTTGACGCCCTGCAAACCCGCTTCTGTCAGGTTCGCGCCATCTGCCCGGTATCTTCGCTACATCGCAAAGGTTGCCTTGGCCAACAAACTTCGGCACTCTGTCTCTGCGCATGCAAATATCGACGAAAAGACAAAGTATTTCTTTTCTGGTCACAAAGTTGGTGTTCCGATGCGGGCGGAGGTTGGTCAGTCCAAACTGAAAGAGCCGCAAGGTCGGTTGACCATTCAACCAATGAAACGGCAATTTGGCGCAATCTCTGCGCTCAACAGGGCCTAATTACCCATGCACCGCATTTTCAAGGCCAGAAAGCCGAAGGACCATACCGATGATTGACCTCTACACTTGGACGACGCCGAACGGGCGCAAGGTTTCAATTCTTCTTGAAGAACTGGGCGTCGCCTACAAGACATTGCCCATCGACATCTCGAAAGGGGAGCAACATGCCCCTGATTTTCTGGCCATTGCGCCGAACAACCGCATTCCCGCCATCGTTGACCATGACACCGGCATCCAACTGATGGAATCCGGGGCGATCATGATGTATCTCGCCGACAAGTATGATCGGTTCCAGGTCAAAGGCCCGGAATACTGGGCCATGGTCGAGTGGCTGATGTGGCAAATGGGCGGTCTTGGCCCCATGCTCGGCCAGGTTCATCACTTCGTGAAATACAACCCGGGAAAATCAGGATACGCCGAAGAGAGGTATTCGACAGAGGCCAGACGCCTGTATAAAGTGCTGAACAACCGCCTCGAAGGGCGAGACTATATCGTAGGCTCCGGGCGCGGCGAATACACGATCACCGACATGGCGTGTTGGCCCTGGGTGTCACGCTTCGAATGGCAACAGATCAATCTTGCCGACTACCCGAATGTCCATGACTGGTATCTGCGCATCGCAGAACGGCCAGCGGTGCAGAAGGGTTATCAAATCCCGAAATATGTCAGTGACGTGCCTATGCCCTGAGCCGGTGGTGGTTCAGGAAATTCGGACCGGCGGGACAAGCGGATTTTCCGCGCAACCGCTGCATGATGCCGTGGGCGGGAACAAGGCCTTGACGAAAATATCCCGTTTCCTCGCAGGTGTTGCGTGCTTCGCCGAGGCGAGCAATACACCGTACGGGCCGGCATGAATGGCCACCCGCTGCGGCGAGGGAAATCGCCCGTCCCGGATTGGGCAGGTGATGTCCGAGCAATGCCGGGGTCAAATGTGCCGCCGCAGCTTTTGACAGATTTTGCGGGGCACAGATATAACATTTGCGGATGTTCCGCGCGGGCTCGCCGGTCATTTGAAACAGCCTGCATCGGATTTCCTGACCGGCAAGCCGCTCTCCGGCCCGGTCTTATCGGTTGATGTCACGCAGCGCGGCGTCAACCTCGCGCACGCGGGCGGCATTGTCGGCAGCAAGTGAACCGTCCCCGTGCCGGAGCGAGTTCTCAAACCCGACCCGTGCCTTGCCGCCCATCTTCGCCGCAAGTGCGAGGCTCGCCGTTTCCGCAGCCCCGAAAGCACAGAGCATCCAGTCGAAACGCATACCGTCTGCCCGCTTCATCTCGTCGAGATAGGCCGACAGCGCGACACTGTCGGCGGAACCGTTTGCATAGCTTCCCTGAACCAGTTGAATCAGGTGCTCTTTGCCTGGAATGCGCCCCGCGTCCAGTGCATCCACAAAGTTGCGGACTTCACCGGGCGCATACAGGATGTGTTGAATTTCAACGCCCGAGGCCAGTGCCCATTCATAGAAATCCTGCGCTTGCTCCCAGTCTTCGGGGTCGCGAACCATTTCACGCATCGCAACGGAAACATGAGCAGGGCGCAGATTGCGCATGATTGCCCGTTGCTCGGCCCCGGAATACCGCCCGGCAGATTCTGACGTGACCTGAAGATACATATCCGGCACCGCCTGCCGCAACCGGTCAAGAATCGCGCGGTAATGGTCCGCGTCAATTTCATGCTGTCCGTTTGCATCACGAATATGAACATGGATCCCATCCGCCCCCGCCCGTTGGCAGTCCAGTGCCGTGGCGACAATTTCGGCATCCGTGATCGGCAAAGCGGGGTGATCGGCCTTGCTGCGTCGCGCGCCGTTCGGCGCAACCATGAGTCGGGGAAGTGGCGTCATTCTATCTTTCCGATCCGCGAGGATTTTCCGGCATGTCGCCATTCCGGGCCGGGCGCAGACATGTTCAGGTCCGGGCGTCTGGCAGAGGTCACGGCGGTTCCGTCAAGAGGTGTCATGCATGACAGTAGTGGTTGTACGGGCTTCCGGACAACCTTTATCAGGTTTGATCTCTACCGGGAAACCTGAAAAAGGTCCGATGAAGATTCCAGAACTCCGGGATATCGTGGTCGTGTCTGAAGAATACCGGATACACTGCTGCGTGTGACCAGGCGCGGTCTTTCGAGGCGAGGTCGGAAGACCCCGATCGTCATTTTCCGAAATCCCGACAAGTGCCTGGCCGCTACCCTGGCAAGTGTGGCAGCCACTTGCGGCAACCGATATCAGGACCTCAATGGAGTGGTCAGGCTCGCAAGACCCGTCACGCAAGACCCGGCTACGCGAGCCCGGATCCCAACACGGCATGTCCTCCTGGAAACGTCAGCTACCGGCGCAACTTATCGATGATCACATCCGCCAACCTGTCGATGGCAATCCCCGTCGCCTTTGCAACGGTTGCGGGCGAAGCGTCTGCCATACGCGCAGTCAGCGCGAACCGCTGCATGGTTTCCCGAATGGCCCCGTCGGGGGCTGCGATCGCAAATTGGCCGCTCAGTTCAAATTCGCCATCGGTCCTGGCGATCATCCGGTCGATCCGAACCTCCAGGCGCACGTCAGCGGGCGTGGCGAGGGGCCATGGCTCTGCCGCGACGGCGGCGGTCGACCGCAAGCCCAGGCTTTTCGTCAGGGCCCCTGTCACGCCGCGCACGGGGTCGTCTGCCCAGATCGCCTTCGACACCACGGAAAGTGCCCCGTTGTCCTGTTCGACCACGATTTCGGACGCAGCCGCGTAAGTGGGCAGCGACACATCCCGGACCTCGATCGACCCCACCGCGATACGGGCCTTTGAGACGGAGGCTTCGATGTCCGAGGGAATTGGAAACCGCGCGTTGGTGTCCCCGCACGAGGCCAGGGGCAATGCGGCGGCGAGAGTGATGGCAATGATACGCAAGGTCATGTTACCGTCCCAGAATAAGAGAATTGGGGTTGCGCTCGATCGTGCGGACGAGCTGTGAGACGGCTTTTGCAGCCGTCTTCAACTCTCGCAGAAGGTCGAGCGTTTCGGAGTTGAAGGTCGATTTCGCGCCATAGGCTGAGAGCAACGCGTCGGCCTTCGAGACGACGCTGTCCAACTGAGCCGTCACGTCGGGGAAGTTCTTCGCAGCCGTCGCCACCGCATCGGCAGCCTGGCGAGCCGAAGCCAGCGTGGCGTTGGTGTTCTCGATCGCGCCGCCGTCACGCAGGTCGCGCAAAGCGGCCTGCACTTCGGTCAGGGCCGAGGCCAGCGCCGGCGGAATGCTCTTTGCGCCGTCGCTGCCGATCAGGGCATCGGTGCTGTCCATCACGCGGGTCACGGCGGCAATCAGTTCTTCCGCCTTGAGATCCTTCGCCTTGGCCGCAATGGCCCGCAAATCGGCGATCAATGCCGGCAGGTCACCGGAGGCTGCGGCGATATCGGCGGAGGCCTTGTCAAAACTTGTCAGAGCGCTGGACAATTGCGCAACCGCGCCCCCGTCTTTCAGCCCGACCACAATGCTGCGCAAGTCGGCGATCACGCCGCGCAATTCACCCGGAATGGCCTGGGTGTCGTCTTTGCCGATCAGGCCACGGGCATCATCGATCAGGCCGATTATGGCATCGGGTGCACGTTGGCTTCCCGGCGCACGGGCAATCGCCTCGACCGAGGCCATCAGCGAAACCGCCTGGTTCATGACCGCTTCGATCGGCAGTTTGTTGATGCGATCCAGCACACCCTCGGCGGTGGCCGTGAAATCGGGCAGGTTCGATTTGACACTTGGGATGACCGGGTTGCCATCGGCATCGAGTACAAGCCGTGCAGGTGGCGCATCCGGGATATCGGCAAGCTCGATCTTCAGTGCCGAACTGAAGACACTTGTGGTCGCAAGTCGGGCACGCATCCCCTCCGCAATCAGTTTCTCGACAAATTTCCGGGTTTCGTCGGCACCGGTTTCGGCACCGAGGCCCAGCGACTGCGGATCAAGCGAAATCATCGCCCGCATGTTCACGGCACTCCCGGCAGGGGTATTCACGATAAATGCGCCGATGGTGCTGATCTGCCCGACGCGCAGACCGCGAAACTCGACCGGTGCCCCCGAGGCCAGCCCGCTGACGGACTCGGTAAACACCACCGACATCGTGACCGAGTTTGCACTCAACTGGGTGAAAATACTGTCGCGCGCAGAGTTTTCGTCATCAAACAGCCTGAAAATGGTGTTGTCGGTCACTGGCGCGCCGCCGGACACCATGTTCTCGAACGCGACGCCGCCGGTCAACAGCGAGCCGAGGCTAGCGACATTCAGGTTCAGACCACCCGGCCCGAGCGTCACCGAAAAACCCGACATGTTCCAAAATCGCGAATCCGTGGTCAGAAACCTGTCGTAGGGCGCGTTGATGAAGGCTTCGACATCGGTGCTGTCGCCGGTTTCCGACAGGCGCGGCGTGTCGAGCTGGCCCACTTCCATCCCGCGAAAGAATACCGGCGCGCCGGGCGTCAGGCTCGACCCGTTCTTCGAGCGGATCATGATGCGCGTGCCCTGGCGGCCGGGCCGGATCAGCGGTGCCGCGGAAAGCCCTTCAAACGCCCGCGACGTTGACGCGGTGACCGGTGTCCAGGCGGTATCGATATAGACCCCTGACAGAACCGTCGAAAGCCCGCTGATACCGCGCGCACTCACCTCGGGGCGAACGACCCAGAACATCGTGTCGGGCGCGAGGGTGGCGGCCACATCCTTCTGGATGCGTGCCGACACCTCGACATGCGACATGTCCCTGGAGAAGGTTACATTCTCGACGGCGCCAATGATCACATCGCGGAACCGGATCGAGGTGTCTTTGGGTGTTATGCCGGCCGCATCTGTAAAGACGATGGTGATCAGCGTGCCCTTGTTGCTGTAGCTTTGCCACGCAACGCCAAGCGAGACGGCCAATGCCAGAATCGGCACCAGCCAGACCAGTGACAGATTGCGCCAGGGCGAGCGTTTGGGTGGTAATACGTCCATTTCTGGCAGGTCTTGCGGTGTCATGCGGGGTGATCCTTGTCTGCGTCCCAGATCAGCCTTGGGTCAAAGCTTTGGGCCGAGAGCATTGTGAAAGCGACGGAAACAGCGAAGCTGACAGCTGCGATCCCCGGATGGATGCTTGCAGCCGACCCCAATTGAACGAGGGCGGTCAGAATTGCAACGACAAAGACGTCGATCATCGACCAGCGGCCGACAAATTCAACCACCTCATAGATCTGGTGGCGACGATGCGTCGAAATCCGGCTGGGCCGCCCGACGCCCAAGGCAAGATAGGCGATCGCGACAAACTTGCTGGCCGGAATCACGATGCTGGCAAAGAAAACGATGGCCGCGATGCCGACAGAGCCATAGTCAAGCAACTGGACGATGCCGCCCAGCAAAGTGCTTTCGGTTTCCTTGCCCAAGGTCGCGGTTCTCAGCATCGGATAGGTATTCGCGGGGACAAAGGCGATAATGCCCGCAAGCCACCAGGCCCAGACCTTTTGCAGACTTTGGGTGTCGCGGCTGGCAAGCGCCGCGCCGCAGCGCAGGCAGATTTCATCACCGGCCGGGTGAACCCTGCCGCATGTCGTGCAACTGACCAGGCCCGCTTCGCGGGCGGTCAGGTAATGCGGCGCGCTTCCAGCGTTTTCCATATGATCAGACTGCTCATGTAATTGTCTTTGAGAACGGTGATGACGACCAGACCGGCAAAGGCCCAGAAGGAGGGGCCAATCGACAGCGTGGCCAACCCGCTGACCTTGACGAGGGCAACCGCCACGCCGACCAGAAAAACCTCGGCCATGGCCCAGGGTTTCAGGTGTTCCGCCAGCCGGAACGCCTGTGCCGCGCCGCGGGCCGGACGGTGCCCCAGCGCCATCGGCGCCACGGTGTAAAGGATTGCCGCCAGGCGTGTCAGCGGCAAAATCACGATCAGCGCCGCCATGGCAAGCGAGAGCGGCACCATCAACCCATCGGAATAGGCCAGGACCGTATCAATCACCGACGCTTGCTGCCGCAGACCAAGCCTTTCGATCGTCAGGAAGGGAAAGCTGATGGCGGTTATCATCAAAATTGTGCCGGTGATCGCCAGCATCACGATCTGCGTCATTGCATCGGGTCGGGGGGCGACGAGGGTATGGTGGCACCGTTTGCAGATTCCCGGCCCCCCCTGTGGGATGGCGGCGCAGCGATATAGCGTATCGCAAACAGGGCAAGCCACCAGATCCATGAGATCAGTGTTGACGAGATTTCCGACTGCAACGCCCCGATTGTCCATCGACGCCGTCTACACCATCGTCAAAGCGGTGAAAAGTGACCCGCAGCGGCGCGGCCATGCTTCTATGTCAGTCTTGTAACAAAGCTCCCTGCCGGGGCCGGGCCGGGAAATCAATGGATCAGGCGGCCCCGCGTCTGACCCGCAGCGCAGGCCGCCGGATGTCAACCCTGTGAAAGCGGCGCTCGCCAGCCCCGGGCTGTCATACGCGGGCGGCGTCTTCCAGGATGACCAACAATCCTTTCAGCAAATCGACCGGAGCGGGTGGGCAACCGGGAATGTGCAGATCGACCGGCAAAACCGCTTCGACACCGCCGGCAATGGCGTAGCTGCCCGAAAAACAACCGCCGCCACGCGCACAATCGCCCACCGCGACAACCCATTTCGGATCAGGCATGGCGGCATAGGTGCGCCGCAAGGCTTCGACCATGTTTCGGGTCACGGGACCGGTCACCATCAACACATCAGCATGGCGCGGCGAGGGAACGAAGCGCAAGCCGAACCGCTCGAGATCATAGATCGGGTTGCTCAACGCGTTGATTTCCATCTCGCAGCCATTGCAGGAACCGGCATCGACCATACGGATGGCAAGGCTGCGTCCGAGGTGGCGCTGCAACGCCGCGTTCAGTCTTGCCCCGGACGCTTCCATCTCGGGACCGGTCGGGTTCGGGCCGGCTTCTGTCAGGGGGCGGTGGATCAGGCCTTCGAGCAGGAACTTGCGCATGGATTGCCTTTCACAGGTCGTGTCCGGAATACGAACAGTTGAAGGATTTGTTGCACAGCGGAAAATCCGCGATGATGTTGCCCTCGATCACGGCCTCCAGCAGCGGCCATTGAAACCATGACGGATCGCGCAGATGGCACTGAGCGATCTTGCCCTTTCTGTCCAGCGCCACCCAGGCCAGCACATCGCCGCGAAAGCCCTCGATTACCCCGATGCCTTGATGCGAGGCGTTGATCGGTGCAAGCAAGGCAAGTACCGGCCCTCGGGGTATTTGGGCAAGCACCTGTGCAATCAGCGTCAGGCTCTGTTCGATCTCGTCGATCCGCAGCCAGATACGGGCATTGACGTCGCCGTCGCGGCGCAGCGGTACGGTGAACCGCAGTCTGTCATAGGGCGCATAGGCCAGATCGCGGCGGGCGTCGAAATCACGGCCGGATGCGCGACCGACAAAGCCGCCCGCGCCGAAGCGTCGCGCGAGATCGGGACTCAGTATGCCCGCCCCGACCGTTCTGTCCTGCAAGGAAGCCATCCGGTCATAAAGCAACACAAGCGACGGGAAAGTCGTGCGGATTTCTTCAACGAGCGCTTTGATGGTGTCGATCCCGGAGTGGTCCAGATCATGGCTGACTCCGCCTGGCACAATGCGGTCACGCATCATGCGGTGGCCGAAACACGCATCACAAGCGCGCAGCACGCGTTCGCGCAAGACAGAACATTGCGCCAGCATCATGCCAAAGGCGGCGTCATTGCAGATCGCCCCGACATCGCCCAGATGGTTGGCAAGCCGTTCCAACTCAGCCATCAACGCGCGCAGCCACAGGGCCCGTTCGGGAACCGTCGCACCAAGCGCGGACTCGACCGCCTGCGCGAAAGCCCAGGAACAGGCCACTGTGCTGTCGCCCGACATGCGCCCGGCCAGTTCGGCGCCGCGCGTGATCGTCGCCCCGGCCATCAGGCTGGCCAAGCCTTTATGGGTGTAGCCCAGCCGTTGTTCCAGCCGCACGACGGTTTCACCCTGAACAGTAAAACGAAAGTGGCCCGGCTCGATGATTCCGGCATGGACCGGGCCGACCGCGACCTGATGCAGGCTTTCGCCTTCCACGGGCAGAAAGGGGTAAGCTTGGGGGGCTGTGACCGGTTTGGCCTCGCCCATCGGGTGGCATACGCCCCAATGGCCATGATCAAGCCACGGCCGACCATCAGGGGTAGCCTCGGGGGTGATGCCGAAAAGATCGGCGATTGCCCGTTCGGGCCGCTGCGCTGCCGGGTGCAGCCTGCCGACAGACGGAAAGCTGCCGCGCCGCGCATCGACGCACACAACACCAATGCGCCTCGTATCTTCGTTCAGCAGTGCCATGGTCACCGTCGGCGGGCTTGCCCACAACCCCAGCAACGTCAGCCGACCTTGCGCCAGCGCTCCGGCAGCCTGCAACCACAGCGCGCGCGAGACTTTGTGTGCCACCGCCGGGCCGGTGCGGAAATCAGGCGCGGTGACAGCGAACAGGTCCATAATGTCGGGCATGGCGCTCTCCTACCCCAACAACCTTGCGACCGTCTGAAACCAGACGACCATCGGCCCCGGCAGGTAGACGCCCGCGACCAGAACAAGGCTCATATGCAGCAACATCGGTGCGAAAGAGGCCTCGGATGGTTTCATCTCTCCGGTGGGTTCGCCAAAGATGAAACCGGACAGCCGCAACGACAGCGCCCCCATCGCCAGAAGAATGCCCAGTACCAGCAACAGCGCCAGCGCCGGTTGCCGGGCAAAGGTTGAACTGACGAGCAGGAATTCGCTCATGAACATGCCGAAGGGCGGCATTCCGGCAATGGCAAAAACGCTGGCGGCGAGGCCCCAACCCAGGACCGGATGGCTCTGGGTCAGGCCGCGGATGGCGCTGATCTGCTGGCTGCCCTTGATTTGCGCGATATGGCCGACCGAGAAGAAGATCGCCGATTTGATCAGGCTGTGCATCACCATGTGCAGCAGCCCCGCAAAGTTTGCCAGCGGACCGCCCATGCCGAAAGCAAAGACGACGATGCCCATATGCTCGATCGAGGAGTAGGCAAACAGGCGTTTGATGTCGCGGCGACGATACAACATCAGCGAAGCAAAGATCAGCGACAAAAGCCCCATCACAACCATGATCGGCCCAGGATCAAGCGCGCGGTCGTTGGCCGACATCAGCATCTTGAAGCGCAGCACGGCATAAAGTGCGACGTTCAGCAAAAGCCCCGAAAGCACGGCTGAAATCGGTGTCGGCCCCTCGGCATGGGCGTCGGGCAACCAGGCGTGCAGCGGTGCCAGACCAACCTTGGTGCCATAGCCCAGAAGCAGAAAAACGAACGCCAGGTTCAGCAAGGCTGGGTCAAAGCTGTTCGCGCGGCGCAGCAGGTTGGTCCAGACCATCGCGGACTGGCCCTCGCCGAGGACCGGTTGCGCCGCCAGATAGACAAGGATGGTTCCGAACAGGGCCAGCGCGATGCCGACACTGCCAAGGATGAAATATTTCCACGCCGCCTCAAGCGCCTCGTGCGTCCGGTAGATCCCGACCATCAGCACCGTCGACAATGTCGCCAGTTCGACCGCCACCCACATCAGCCCGATATTGTTCGACACCAGTGCCAGGTTCATGCCGAACATCATCATCTGATACATTGCGTGGTAAAAGCGCAGATAGGCCGGGGTCAGCCGCCCGATGGCCATCTCATGGCTGATGTAGCTGGCTGAATATGTTGCTGCCGAAAACCCGACGAAGGTGTTCAGCACGACAAAGACGATGTTCAGGTCATCCACCAGAAAATAAGCCCCGACGGGCGGGCGCCCGGTGAAAAGCAGCGATGCGGACGCAAGCAATGTGATCAGGCAAGCCAGCATATTCAGCCAGGACGAAAGCCTGTAGCCCGGCATCAACGCCAATATGGCGGCCGATACCACAGGTACAGCGACGATCAGGCCGACCGGATCAAGCAAGAAACCGTTCATCTGTGACCTTCCCGATAGTCGTCAATTGCCGTTATATCGACGGAGTCAAAGCGCTCGCGGATGCGGAACAGGAAGACGCCGATGACGATGAAGGCGATCAGCACCGAAAACGCGACGCTGATTTCAACGACCAGTGGCATTCCCTTTGCACCCGCCGCCGCCAGGATCAGCCCGTTCTCAAGCGACATGAAGCCGACGACCTGGCTCACGGCATTGCGGCGTGTCACCATCATCAGCAGCCCCAGCAGAACCACCGACAGCGCAAAGGCCATGTCTTCGCGCGCAAAGGCATCGGCGTTTTCCGTCACCCGCAGCATCAGCACGATCGACAGCGCGGACAATCCGATCCCGGCCAGCATGGTCATCCCGACACCGACCACCGTTTCAACCTCGCGGTGGATGCCAAGTTTCTGTACGATCCGGCGCAGCGCAACCGGGATGACCCCGGCCTTGAAAACCAGGGCGATCGCGGCGGTGACATACAGGTCAGGGGCACCCTGAAAATAGGCCTGCCAGGCCACCGAAAGCGACAGCACCACGGCATGAAGGGCAAAGACCCGCAGCAGGGCAAACATCCGGTCCTGATAGATCATCATGAAACTGACCAGCAGCAGACCGCCTGCCAGAAGATGCGCTATATCAAATTCGAGGGTGCCCATCACAAGCTCCTCGACACAAAGAGCAGCAAAGTCCCGAGCAGCGCCAGCATCAGCGCGACCCCGACGAAATTGGGCACACGGAACACCCGCATCTTGGCGATGGATGTTTCGAACACCGCAAGGATCACGGCGGCCACGCCCAGCTTCGCCAGATAGAACACAACGCCAGAAAAATAGGCGACAATGCCTGTCCCTGCGTCACTGTCAGCGATCCCCCAAGGTATGAAAATGCCGCTGATCAGCGAGATGTACAGCAGCAGTTTCAACGCGGAAGACAATTCAATCATTGCAAGGTGACGACCCGAATATTCCAGCACCATCGCCTCGTGCACCATTGTCAGTTCGAGGTGGGTGGCGGGGTTGTCGACCGGGATGCGGGCGTTTTCGGCCAGCGCCACGATCACCAATGCCACCAGCGCCATACCCAGCGACACCCGCAATCCGACGTCGGGCGAAGCCATAAATTGCACGACGGTGGACAGTTGGGTGGAGCCGGCAATCAGCGCAAGGGAAAACACGATCAACATCATTGCCGGTTCGGCCATGGAGGCGATCATCATCTCGCGGCTTGACCCGATACCCCCGAAACTGGTGCCGGCATCCATTGACGCCAGTGCGAGGAAAAACCGCGCAGAGCCAAGCAACGCGACGATTGCGATCAGATCGGCTGACCAACTGAATGCAAGCCCGGTGGCAAAGGTCGGGACAAGGGCGGCAGCGACCCAAGTGGCCCCGAAGACCAGATATGGCACGACCCGAAACAACCAGGAGGCGTTGTCAGCCAACACCACATCCTTGCGCATCAGCCGGATCAGGTCGCGGTAGGGTTGCTGCAACGGAGCACCCTGTTTGCGGGTCAGACGCGATTTCACCTTGCGCACGATGCCGACCAGCAGCGGGGCGACGGCGATAACCAAGGCCATCTGAAGAGCTTGAACCAGCAGACCCGGGATCACGTCCATAGCATCAGCCCCACAAGCAGGAAGATCAGCAACAGGAACACCAGGCTGAGGTAACGCCGGATCGTCAGGAATTGCAGCCCGTCCATCCGGGTTGCCAAAGCGAAGACGAGGGTTCCGACGGGGGCATATACCCTGGCCCAGATCGGGTCATCCACCCTGACCGTCAGGCGCGCGGGGCTGGAATCCCCCGGTTCCGGCATCAAGACCGTTTCATGCGCCCCCAGAATGTCCGCACCCAATACCCGCCGCAGTGGCTGCGCGAAACCGCTGGCGCTGTATTGCGTGATCGGATCGGTATCAGGAAACCCGCAATCCCACGCCGGCGCGCGCCGGACCTTGTGCGATGCCAGACGGTGAACCATCCAGGCTGCCCCGGATGCGGATATCGCGATGAACAGCAGAACCAATATGCCGCTGTAGGAACTGCGCGCCTCGGCGATAGGGACAATCCTGAACCAGGCCACCTGGGTCTGAGCGGGCAATTGGCCGCCCAGAACCGCCTGGGATACGGGTGAAATTGCATCGATCACCACTCCGGGAAAGACGCCGGCAAGTATGCTGATGCCAGCCAGAAACCCCATCGCGGTCAGCGAAAAGCGGTCAACCTCGACTGCTGTGCGTGCGGTGTCACTGCGCGCCCGTCCCAGAAACCCGATCCCGTAGATGCGCACGAACGCCGCTGCCGCCAGAGCGGCCGCCAGCGCCAACAACCCGCCCGCCGCCGGGATCATCAGTTGCAGCGCGTCCTGCGAAATGTCGGGGCTCAACAACACGGCCTGGAACAACAGCCATTCCGAGGCAAAACCGTTCAGCGGTGGCAGGGCCGATATCGCCATCGCGCCAATCAGTACCAGAACGCTGGTCACGGGCATCCGGTGGATCAGCCCGCCCAAACGGTCGAGATCGCGCGTGCCGGTTGCGGTCAGAACCGCGCCCGCGCCCATGAACAGCAGGCTTTTGAACGCCATATGGTTGAAGATGTGAAACAGTGCCGCCGTAAAGGCCAGCGCGGCCGCTGCCTGCATGTCGTTGGCGCGAAACGCCATCGCCAGACCGAGGGCTGCGAAAATCACCCCGATATTCTCGATGGTGCTGTAGGCGAGGGCGCGTTTCAAATCGCGTTCCAGCATCGCCAGCAGGGTGCCCAGAACAGCCGTGGTCGCCCCCAGCAGGATCACGCCGGGGCTGGCCCACCAGGCCGGGGGGCCCATCAGGTCAAACACCACGCGGATGAAACCATAGAGCGCCACCTTGGTCATCACGCCGCTCATCAGTGCCGAAACATGGCTGGGCGCGGCGGGGTGGGCCAGTGGCAACCAGACATGCAAGGGGGCCAAGCCCGCCTTCGAGCCTGCGCCAAGCAACATCAGCCCCAGAATTGCGGCGGTGATCCAGGGCGAACGCGCAATTCCCCGCATTGCATCAAAGGCGTAAAGCCCGTCGCCGCCGGCAAGCAGGCCGAGGGCCAGCAGCAACGACATGGTGCCAAATCCTGCCATCACCAGATAGACATAGCCTGCTGTCCGGGTGCTCTCGGCTTTGTGGTGCGTCAGGACCAAAGCCCAGGACAGCAGCGACATCACTTCCCATGAAAGCAAAAAGGTAAAGGCATCGGCGGCAAGCAGCACCAGCGCCATCGCCCCCAGAAAGGGCGGATAGAAGGCCAGAACCCGGATCGGCTCCGGCTCATGCCGGCCGTAGCCGACGCCGTAAAAGCTGATGACCCCGCCGCCAACGCCAAGAACGACCAGAAAGAACGCAGACAGGACATCGAGCCGGAAATGCGCCCCGACCCAAGGCAGGCCCAGCGGCAACAAAAGCCCTGAGTCGAGCCCGCGCGTCAGCAGCCCTGCCAGGCCGATCCCTGCGATCACCGCGCACGATCCGCATGCGGCGGTGTAGGTGACCGCCGAAACCCATGACCTGTTGCGCAAACGCACCGCCACCGGGCCGAGCGCCAACAGGAACGCGGAGATCAGGAGCGCAAATTCAACCGCTGACATTCCGGGCCCTGACCTCTTTTGGCCGCGGCTTCACTGGTGTCGCGCCAACCGCAACCTTCAGCCGGACGCCCCGCCCCCCAGCGGTGCTTTCCATGTTTTCGGAAATAAGTTCGACACCGGCAAGGCCTAGGGCCTCGACAATTCGCGTCAGGGTTTCAACCGTTCCGCGCACATTGCCGTCACTCGCCTCCATCCGCTGCACCGTCGGCACCGAGACCGTCGCGAGCCTTGCCAGTGTCTTTTGGTCGATGCCCAGAAGGGCGCGGGCAGCCTTCAACTGTGCAGCCGTTATCATGGCAGAAGGCCTTGCAACACTGATGTCACCTCGCAAATCATGTTTTGTAATGCTTTATATGCTACTATAGATATCTGAAGCATTAAAGATCAAGCTAATTCAAGCAGCAGTAACGCAATTTTCGGTAGTGAAAACGACAGATCGGTGCGGGTTTCGGGGGGACGTTGACGCGTTGGTGCGAAGGCGGGCGCGTTGGTGCGAGGGCGAGGCGTGTTTTTTGCCGTGCCCCGTTCGTTTTCACCCGACAAAGACAGATGCCCTGGCCCTACCGCGCGTTTTTCCAGGCGTCGAAGCGCTCAAGGGTTTCGGGATTGGTCGGGGGGTAAAGCCCGATGATGGGCTGACCGCCGCGAACCTCTTCCAGAACAAATCCCTCGAACAGTTCCATCGGCATGGCTTCGCGGGCGATGTCACAGGCAAGATGGCGCGGGATTACCATGACTCCGTCGCCGTCGCCGACGATGATGTCGCCCGGATAGACGGCAGCCCCGCCACAACTGACCGCAACATTGACATCCACGGCATGATGCCTTGTCAGGTTGGTCGGCGCCGAGGGCCTTGCCGCGAAAACCGGCATTGAAAGCGCCCGCGCCCCTTCAGCGTCGCGGATACCGCCGTCACTGACCACTCCGGCCCCGCCGCGCACCTGCAACCGTGTCAGCAGGATCGAGCCCGCCGAGGCGGCGGTAGCGTCCTGCCGGCAGTCCATCACCAGAACATGGCCTGGCGGGCAGGTTTCAATAGCGACCCGCTGGGGGTGATCGGGCTCGCGAAAGGCCTCGATCGGGTCGGTGTCTTCGCGCGAAACAATATACCGCAGTGTGAATGCCGGCCCGACCATGCGCTCCGACCGGGGCGACAGTGCGGCGACGCCCTGAACATAGCAGTTCCGAAAACCCTTTTTGTACAGCAGCGTTGCGATGGTCGACGTGCTTGCCGATTTCAGAAGGTCGAGGGTTTCCGGCTTGAGGGGAATATCTGCGGCCGGGCGAGGATTTGGCATTGGCTGGTCCTTTCCTGAGGACAGGCGTGTTTTCGGAACTGTCGGAACTGTCGGAACTGTCGGAACTGTCGGAACTGTC
>TARA_R110002110_G_scaffold10715_1_pt1 | contig 17229 bp, 19 predicted proteins | sample TARA_R110002110 | Tara Oceans TARA_R110002110 (sample SAMEA4397330) | marine metagenome | biome: Polar Biome; feature: [SRF] surface water layer (ENVO:00010504); material: water (ENVO:00002006), including particulate matter (ENVO:01000060) such as... | depth 5 m
AATTCTTCTTTTGTGTAAGGAATTGCTTCATATGGTTTTGAAGTATTGTACTCACTTTCTTTAAAGCTACCATCACCAGGTACATATTTAGACCATTCTTTTTTATATTTTTTATAAGCGTCCCCATCCCAAATATGACAACCATTATCAACAAGGTATTTTATGTTTGTGTCACCACGTAAGAACCATAACAATTCTGTTACAATTCCTTTCCAATACATTTTCTTGGTTGTTAGTAAGGGAAATCCTTTTGACATATCATGTCTGATTTGTCTGCCAAAAACAGAGATTGTACCTGTACCAGTTCTATCTTCTTTGACTTTTCCGTTGTCTAAAACGTCTTTTAACAACCTTAAATAATCGTGCTCTATATTCATTTATCCTTTTTTTTTGGTTTACAAGGTTTATCACATTTGTTACAAAAATACACATTACCCATCCCTAAAAAGTTGGGTGCGTATTGTATTGTAGAATCACAACAACTACTTACTATTGTTTTTTCTTTTTTTGAGTCCACTTGTTTTTTTGTTTAGTTCGTTTTTTAGTTTCCAGTAGTTATTTCTTATTAATTCTTGGTTTTCCTCACCTATTTTTTTAACCATAATTCTAGTTGTTGCAACCAAGGTACAACAAACAACACCCAAGATAATACTACCATAACTAATTTCTTGGTTTAGTAAGTAACATAAGGGTACGTATACACCTATAAAAAATATGTACACAATCACAAATTGTATTATAAAGTTTTTTAATTTGTTAAAGTATTTCATGTTTTTTTAATTTTACTATTCCAACCATTTTTTAGTTTCATTTTTTTACTCAGAAGACTATTACTAAGTAAGTCAAAGAAATCATCGGTTTTACCATACCTAGCTTGGAATAACTCTACGTAACTCTCAGCTACCTCTAATTGACTCAATGTTTCACAACTTTCAACCACTTCTAAAGCTTTGTGGTAATCTACTATTGGTGAATCGAACTCAAAATCCATATATTTTCAATTTTTAAAAAATATATTAAACATTACATTAATAGTAAACCGTGTTTTTTAATGTACCCCAACACAGCCAACTCTTTTGCTTTAGCTTCTACCATAACGTCAATATTATTACCATATAAATTAATTTTATTTTTTATATAATCATGATGTGCACGAAAATTTTTATCGTCCCTAGGTTCTGAAACGTGTGTTGCCGGAACTATACCTTTAGGCCAAGTAGATATAGCGAGTTCTAAAGCTTCTTTATGTGACATACCATCTGGGTGACATGTATGGTGATGATAGTCAAACACAATTGGTATTCCTGTTTTTTTGTGAATAAACATAAGGTCACTAACAGTGTAGGCAGATTGTTTGTCATCATTCTCAATAGTTAATCTTAATTTCGTATCATCGTTTAGTAAATTGAAATTGTGGACCCATCGTTCTAAAGCAGAATTCTTATCACCATAGACACCACCAACATGTATATTAATTTTGTTGTAAGGTGTTTTTGACAAACCCATAATATTCATAATTTCCGATTGTTTGTTTAAGTCTATAATTGTTTTTTTAACAACGTTATCACTAGGTGAAGCTAAGACATTGAATGGTCCAGGATGAAATGTTAATCTTTGACCGTATTTTTTGGATAGGTTACCAGCACCCAACAGTAACGTACATATTTTTTTGTAGTCAGGTAAATCAGAAAAATTATATTCTGACATCCAAGGAAACATATCTGAAGACATACGATAAAACTTAATGTCGTTTTCTTCATTCCATTTAATAATTTCTATTAAGTCTTTTACATTTTGTAAAACAAGTTCTGAAACATAAGGGATACCTTTTGAGTCAAAAGTTTTTTTAATCATACCTCTATTTGTGGTAATCCTTGGTTTTTGGGAACCTAAAGTTGTGTTAATACAAGCGTATCCAATATTCATAAAACAAATATATGTTTTATTTAACGTTAAAACAAAAAAACGTAGATATTTATTACCATATGGAAGGTATTTTTAATGTTACTAGTAAGATTTTTATAATTCTTAACTCGATTAAAGAGTCTAAATTTATATACGTATCAATAATTAATCCCATAAATGGTAATAAAATAATGAAATTAAAATTAAATTTAGAGGAGGAAATGTTAGTAGATTTTTTTGATGGATTTTTTGATAGTGGTCTTAAAGTAGAAAAGATAACAAAAAAAGAATTTGACGATTTAGAAACAGGTGATGTTTTAAAATTTAATGTTTAAATTACATATTTATTAATAAATAAAAGATGAAAAATAAAATTAAAAAAATAGTTAAAGAACAAATATTGGAAGAAAATTTTTTACCTGAAAAAAAAATAGATGGTATAATTAAAGAATACCTTTCAGAGAGAAATGATTTTTTAGATAATGAAGAATCACTACAAGATGAGTATGAGTTTAGCCCAAAAACAACTGAAGCTCTTTTAGATATGACAGATGGTTTATCTGAAATGATTGATGATTTAGATATTATTAAAGAAAAAGAAGGTAATGTTTTGATTTATCAAAATGAATACTCTGACGAATATTTAGAAGATATAATACAAGATTTAGAAAGAGTCGTTGGTAGAATTAATGGTTTAACTGAACTTAGTGATAATTTAGATTTAGATGTTGAGGACTAGTTATGAATATCCATTCAAATTTAAGGAGAAATGTTGTTTTAGAGGGGAATGTTTATAAAATTAAAGATTTATTTAATGGTTTAATAGAAGAAGAATTTTATAAACCAAAAATAGATAATCCAGAATTTTATAATGTAAAAACAAAAACTTTAAAATTAGGTAAGTTATGTTCCGAAGACATTAGAAGAAATATAAAACCCACAATAGAGATTGATGGTGTACTATACACAACTTATTGTGCTTTAACACAAATAACCCAAACAATACCAAAAAATTTAATACCTAAGTTAAATTATAATTTAGATAAGATATATAACTTTTTAAGAAGGGACTTAAAAATAGATAATACAGTAAAATTCCATAAATTATTTAAAGTTATATTAAGTTATGATGACCCAGTTAACACTATGGGTATAATAACAAATTTTATTGATGACGTGGGTAATACCGATGATATTCGTGATGCTTTAGATAAGTTTAAGAAAACTGAGGGTAGTATAAGTGAGGATGATATTGACAAATTTTTAAGGTATGTTAAATCTACAGGACACCAAGAGTACGAAAAAAGTTTTTACGGAGAACATTTTAAAAAATATACAACTAGATTAAATTTACGTATTAGAACGGAAGAAGAAAATAAAAGTATGCTTCAAAGAGTTGAAGAGGTTGTTAAAGGTAAATATACTATTGGTCAGGTTATAGATATTTTATATAAAAATATAGTTAGTAATTACACACCTGAAGATATGGTTAAAGCTGATTTAGAGTGTATTAAAAATGTTTTTGATGAAGATGGTTCTATAATAATTAACAAACATGAACTTATTGAGGTTAAAAAACTAGACCATAAGGCAGATAGTTATTTATCAGAATTTATGTCAATGTATAAAGATAGTAAACTACCAGATTATGCAAAAGAGAGTAATTACATCAATACCTATAACCAAATTATAGACGGTTTATATGAAAAATTAAATTCAAGAAAAGATATTCTAGATGATATTAAAAGAAATTTTGCTGGTATTATTTATGATGATAAAATCTTTGTAAAAAAGGAAGATATAGATTTATATTGGAGTAATAAAGGTCGTAATCCATGTAATAAAGACCATAGATTAAGTATTAGATACAGAATAAACAAACAAAATGTTAAATCTTATGTGTATGAGGGTGGTGAAGTTTTAACGGAAAAAACATTAAATATTAATGTAAGTAATGATAAAATACTATGTCCAATACTAAAACCCAAAAAAACAAATGAATCTTATAACCTAAACCAAATATCGGATTTACTATTAGAGGGTAGAAAAGAAGATATTCTTAAAAAATACGGGATAGACGAAGAAACCACAGATATAATTAATTATTTTTCAGATAAAGACCCATCTGATAATAACAAGTATTTAGAGTGGATGTTTAAGAATTGGGCAGGTCTAGGGAAAAATAGAGATTATTCACCATTAGACACAGAAGTAGTAGATGTTATAGAATTATTTCACCAAAACGTACAAAGAGTTAAAAATAAAGATATAAATTCTTATTCTTTTAAAGAACTCGAAGAAACAGTTAAAGAGGCAGAAGAAAAAAGAAGATTAACCCAATTAAAAAAAGAAGCTAAAAAACAAAAAACCGTTATTTATGAAGATGATAATTGGTTTGTTGTTTCACCTCATTCTTGGAAAGCTTCTTGTTATTATGGTGCAGGAACCAAATGGTGTGTTACAGCTAAGGATACATCTAATCATTGGAATAGTTACTCAAAAAGAGCTACCTTCTTTTATATTATAGATAAAAACAAAACTAAAGAAGATAGATACTATAAAGTTGCTTATAGACAATTAAAAAAAGAGGGTAAGTTTGAACTATGGGACGCTGAAGATTTAGAATTTTCACGTAGACAAATAGGTAGAGAATGGTTTGATGAGTTACCTGAAGAATTAAAAAATAAGGCTTTAATTTACCATAAAGAAAAATTCCCAAAAATGGAAAATGTACCAGAATGGGTAGAAGGTGATTATGGGGCTCAAGCTTTAGTTAATCATTTAAATACTGCAGATATAAGTAAAACAAATAGAGAACACTATGGTTTAGATGTTTATGAAGTGGATGGTGAGGATTGGTGTTCCGCGGAAGAATCTGATGTTGATGGGGCGCTATTGGAGTATTATAATAACTATAGTGACAAAGAATTAATAGAATACTATGATGAAGAAGGTTCTTATATTTACATGGACGACCAAGAACAATTTATAGATGATGAAGTAGATTCTTACATTTCAAATTTAAGTGAAGAGGAAATCTTAGAAATAACAGGTATAGATAGTGACATAGAAAGAATAAAGGGAGAGATAGAAAAATTACGTGATGAGTTAAATAATACTGATGGAGAAGATGAAGAAAGGGTTGAGGATTTAGAATTTCAAATAGAAGAATTATCAGGTGAGTTAGAACAAACACTTTACGAAGCTAAAGATACACTCGAATCAAATTATAAAGATGATTGGAAAAGTTGTTTAGACTCTGGTGTGGTTAGTTGTTTAGTCGATGATAAGGGTTGGTATAGTGGTGCACTTGCTTTATATAACGCAGGTTTTGTCTACCTTGAAAAAGATGATTTAATAGACAGTTTCATTGGTAATTATGGTTATGAAAATATAGCTCAAAATGGCTGGGAGGAAGAAATGGATGATGATGGTGACGACTATATTGTATTTCAGATAGATTAATTAATTTCTTTTACATTCTTTGATATTTATAGTTAAAAACAATAAAATGGCGATATCCTGTGATTTAACATTAAGAACAATAAAAGGTAGTAAGTTAACTTTTAATGAATTAGACTCTAATTTTTTAAACCTTAGAAATTGTATATACCAACTAAATACAACTGACACATTTGTTACAGGTGGAACTTATAGTTCTGGAACAACTTCATTAGATTTTGTGGGTAATGTGGGTTTCACACCTTTTTCAGTTGATGTTTCTAATTTAAATGGTGGGGGAACAATTATTGCTGGAAATTATTTACCACTTTCTGGTAATACATCCGGAACATGTCTAAATGAATTATGGGTATCTAGCATATCAGGTTGTAGCCCCGTAAATTTTGGTACCGAAGTAGTTTTTAATCAAAACGCTTCAATGGGAAGTTCGGCAGGTGATACAGGGGTTGCTTTAAAGTTCTTTCACCAAGACCCAGGTGATGAAAGTACTATTCAAACTGACGCTGACAATTTAATTATTGGGGGTAAGGCTATAAAACTATTAAGCGATGATGCTGTTAGTTTAACGATAAGTGATGTCCTTCAAGTAACAGGTGGGCCAACTGGTATGGTATTTGAAGGTGGTGTGGGTCAAAGTTTTAACTTTAATGCTCCAACCCTCACAGGAAGTCGCTCCGCTATTTTTCCAGATAAATCTGGAACTGTAGCATACACATCGGATTTATCTAGTGTTACAGGATTTACATATTCAAACAACAACTTCACAATAAGTCAAAGTGGTGGTCTATCAGATTTAGTATCAAACATCAGTGTGATGACAGGGTTAACCGTTAACGGTCAAACCACAATGTCAAGTAATACTCAAAACGTATTAACAGTTATTGGTTCAGGAGCAACAGAACCAATATTTACAGTACAAGGTTCAAGTGGTGAGTTATTTAGCATTACAGATAGTTTAGTTGGTTCTTTATTTGCGGTTAATGATATTTCGGGATTACCGATATTAGAGGTGTTTGATAACGACACTGTTCTTATGGGTAATTTTCAAGCACCATCACTTAATACCACAGTTTACTCAACACCCCCCGCATCACAATCAATTATATACACTTTACCAACTAGTGCTTATACTGGTGGGTTCTTTGAGTATACCGCAACCCTTGATGGTGTAGGTGGTAGGAGTGGTAGTATAAATTCTTATTGGAGTGGAACATCAGAAGTTATATTTACCGATGTAACTAGTGGTAGTATTGGTGATACGTCTGGTGTTTTATTTAATTTTGATTTTTCTGGTAACAATGTTAATTTTAACGTATCAGCAAATACTAGTGGTTGGGAAATAAAAACAATAGTAAGAAGTATATAATTATGTCTATTATAGTAAAGGGAAAAAGTACACAAGTAAAAGGAAAAAGTACGCAAGTATCGCCTAAAGTTGTAACCGATGGTTTAGTTTTTTATACAGACCCGTTTAACTTTAAATCTAGAAGTAGAAGTTTGCCTTTAACGGGGGGTACTATAATAGATTTAACTAGTTCTTATAATTTTGAGGGTACATTCACAGATGAACCAGAAGTTTCTAACGATTATAAATACATAAGTTTTGATGGTACGGATGATTATATTTTATTCCCATTTTCTTCTGCAGAATCGATTCAATTACAACAACCATTTTATAGATATAAACCAAAAACTTTTACATTCTCAGCTTGGGTTAAATCAGGAACAACAGGTGGTGGTGGTGTTATGTTTTTTGGTGGTGGTAATGATTTTTTTTTAAAAATACCAGCATTAACTGCAACAACATATACACCAGGAACTTATACAAGTGTTATTGGTGAGAATTGGAGTGCAACAACACCAACACAGTCTTCTAGAAATTTAACTTCTTTTGAGGTTACTGTAGGTTCGGGTGGTACAATAACAAAAGCGGTTGCCGAATCTACACTCGCTGTAGGTGGTGGTTCATTACCTAATAATGAGTTAGTTATTGTTAAATTATCTGGAGATACTATTGGTGGTTCTACACCAGCAGATGATGCATATCTACTTTGGAGAGCTGGTACATCTAGTCAGATGAGATGGGGTTTTGGGATAGGAGACAACTATGGGATGACAATTGGTGATTCAATCGATAGGGGTACTTTTACCACAGATAGGGTGAGTAACGAACCACAAGAGTGGAATTTAATCACTATTACAGACGTGGGAGAATTGGTTACTGATAATTTAAGTTGTTATGTTAATGGAGAATTAGTTAATCAAGATACATCCACATTCTTAAATGGTTCACAAATGAATCCTGGAACTATAAATGCGGGACAAATAAATATAGGTAGGGGTGGTGCTTCTACTTTTGCTACTTTCTTAAATGGTAGTTTGGGTCCTTGTATGATGTATGACAAAGCGTTATCTCAAAATGAGATATTAAGAAATTACGAAACATTAAAAAATAGATTTGGACCAATAAAAAAACTTAATTTCAATAGGAAATCAATATTACTTGACGGAACGGATGACAGAATAGAATGTTCAAGTTTAACTGCTTACGACAATTCAGATTTTAGCGTAAGTATATGGGTTAAAAAAACAACAAGCGGTTTAGAGTATGTTATAAGTAACTCATCTGCTTCAGCCAAAGCAGGTTTTGATATTGTTATCAATTCTTTAAACGTAAATTTCCAAAGAAGAACAACAACAAAACAAGCAGCCACAGGATATATAAATATTGGATTTACTTATAATACTTGGCATAATTTAATAGGTACTTATAACGATACAACAGGTGATTTAAAGTTATACTTAGATGGAGTGTTAAAAAATACAAGTTCCGCAAGTTCAGATGTTAATACCGCAAGTGTAGATTTAAGAATAGGGTGTTCTACAAGTAATTCATTATTTTTTCAAGGTGGCATCGATGAGGTTTCACTTTTTAATACAGAACTTTCACAAATTGACATTACAAGTATTTACAATAGCGGAACGCCTACAGATTTAACTTCATATTCTCCTCTTGGTTGGTGGCGTATGGGCGACGGAGATACTGCACCAACAATTACTGACAATGGAAGCGGAGGTAATAACGGAACAATGACAAACTTCAGTACATTTTCAATAGATGTACCAACATAATAACTTGATTTTAACCAACCTTTAACACCAAAGAGAAATGAAATATAACCACAACGATTTAAAAGTACTTATACCAATGATAACTCATTTGATAAGAAAAACAGAGAATGAAGAATTAATGGATGTATGGAAGGATTTTGGGTATAAGTTTGAAATTCATGATGAATACACTAAACCTGCTGAGACAGCACTAATGTTTGTTATGGTCTTTAAATGGGCTGCAGGTATTGCAGTCGCTGTGTTAGGTGGTTTAAAACTATTGAATCTAATTTAGTCACCTTTTAAAATTTTATATTTCATAATTTTTAAATATAGATTATAGTCAAACCTACAATCTCCACCACCCCAATAATCTAGGATACTCTGCATATTAGGGTTAGCCGTTGGGCTCGATTTTCTATTTTTTGGTACTACTGTTGATTTAATTTTTATCATTTTAAATAAGATTTACTAAGTGTGATAAATATAGTAATTTTATTTTTAATTACAAATAAAATGGAAGATAAAAATAAAGAACAAGTAGAACACCCTAACCATTACAATAAAGGTATTGAAATGTGGGATTATGCTCACTCACATGATTTAGATTTTTTTGAGGGTAATGTCGTTAAATATGTGACTCGATGGCGACATAAAAATGGTTTACAAGATTTAGAAAAAGCGTTAATGTATTTAAGTAAATTAATAGAGCTGGAAAAAATAAAATAGTTATTATAAAAGTAACATATTTATTATTAAATATTGTGTTATGAAAAAGTTAATTAAGGAAGGTGGGATTCGTAACATAAGAAAACTATCTAAAAGATACGATAAAGCCAAGATATACTTCCACCAAGATTTAGATGGGGTTACAACAGCTTTAGCGATGAAAAATTATTTAGAAAATAATGGTATTAAAGTTGTTGATTCTGAAATAATACAATATGGTGATAAAGAATTCGCTGTTAAAAAACCATCCGCTAAAGGTGATATAATGCCGGTCTTAGTTGATTTCGCTCACGGAAAACCAATGTTTGTTATCCATACTGACCACCATGATAAACAAGTGGGTGCAGAAAAAGACGCTTCAACTTCTTTTAGGTCATCACGTTCAAATGTAGAAACAATATCACAGATAGTTTCACCTTCAGACATATTTCCTGACATGGACATTAAAATGATTTCTACTGTAGATTCAGCGGATTTTGTTAAAATGGGTATTAAACCTGAAGACGTTATGACATACGTTTTTAAGTTAAATAAAGAAAAAGAACTATCTAGAAATAAAAAAATAATGGCTTTAGTTACTAATAAACTATTATTGTCATATAAAAATAAACCTAGATTTTTAGAAAGGCTAGTCTTAGACTCTAACCCATCACTTTTAAATATTTATCAAAACATAGTTAGATTAGCTAAAGAGGAAGGTTATGTATCACCAGATGTCATGAAAAATAATTTGAGTGATTACATTGAAAAACAAAAAGAAAGTGATAAAGTTAAGTATATTGAAGACTATGGTATTATAGCACAATATGGTGGTGGTTCATTATTTAAACCAGGTTCTTATGATAGGTACGTACCTTTTAAGAATTACCCTAAAGCTAATTTTTTAGTTATAGCTTGGCCTTTAGGTTTGTTACAAGCCTCTTGTAACCCATTTAAAGCGGATAGAGAATTAAAGGGTGTTAACCTAGGTGAAATAGCTCAAGAAGTTTTAAAAACATTTGAGCCCGATTTAAAATCTAAAATAATAACTATAGACACCATTAAATATTTTGCCGAAAAACATAAATCTTTTGATGAAGATTCTGTTGGTTTTAGTTATAAGGATATGATGGCAATGTTTGATGGTACTGATAACGGTGTTATGGGTGTCGATGAAACGCCAAAAGGGGTACCTTCAGATTACACAGTAGAGAGATGGCAAAAAGCGTTAAAAGCTGTTATGGATAAACCTTATTCATCACTCTCAAAAAAAGAAATGAAAGCTTTAAATACCATAAGTGTTACCGGATGGGATATGGTACAAGCTAATAGTGGTGGTCATAAATGTATAACTAACATTTCTGGTTTAACTTATTTTGGTAAGGATGGTAATGTTTTTTTAAAGAAAATGGCTTCAGAGTTTGTTAAAAAACTAAAAGAAAAAATAGATAAGTCGGTTTAAATTAAAAAAACAATAACCCCTAATTAAGAGGTTATTGTTTTAATAGTGGTCAAACTTTTTATTTAACTACAACGTTAACAACATCTTTTAGAACCCCCACTTTAATTGTGTCACCCTCTTTCAATGTACCTTCTAACATTTTTTCCGCTATTGGGTCTTCTATGTATTTTTGGATAGCTCTATTTAAAGGTCGGGCCCCATATTTTTCATCAAAACCCTTATCAACTAATAGTTCTTTTAGTTTAGGTGATATAACTAAATTATACCCCATCTCCAACATTCTATCAGATAATTCTTTTAATGGTAGTTCTACAATTTTTTTAATTTCTTTCTTCTCTAAAGATTTAAAAATAATAATATCGTCCAGTCTATTTAAAAATTCTGGTGAAAATGTTTTTTTAACAGAATCGTTAATAACATTATCCCTTATTTTTTCCAAGTTATCAATTTTAGTTTTAGTACCAAAACCAACTCCTGTCCCAAAATCTTGTAGTTTCCTAGCTCCAACATTGGAAGTCATGATTATTAGTGTGTTTTTGAAGTTTATTTTTCTCCCTAAACTATCAGTTAAAAACCCCTCATCTAAAACTTGTAACAATATGTTAAATACGTCTGGGTGTGCCTTTTCTATTTCATCAAGTAATATCACAGAATATGGTTTTCTTCTAACTTTTTCAGTTAATTGTCCACCTTCCTCATAACCTACGTATCCAGGAGGAGCTCCAATCAATTTAGATGTGGTGTGTTTTTCCATGTATTCAGACATATCAACTCTAATAATAGAATCTTCAGAACCAAAAATATGTCTAGATAAAGATTTAGCTAAATGTGTTTTACCAACACCAGTAGGACCTAGGAAAATGAATGAACCAATAGGTTTACTATCTTTTTTAATACCCATTCTATTCCTTCTAATCGCTTTAGTTACTTGTTCTACAGCAATTTCTTGGCCTATAACCTCTTTAGATAAATCATTTGCCATGTTTTTTAATTTAGATAAATCATTTTGTGTAACCTTGTTTACTGGTATTCCCGTTATTTTTGATACAACTTCAGCCACATCCTCCTCTGTAATAACCCTTCTATCTCTATTAAGTGTTTCTATCCAATTAGCGTTTTTGTTTTCCAACTCAGAATTGAGTTGTCTTTCTTCATCACGTAAATTAGCTGCGTCCTCATATTTTTGAGCCTTTATTACAGTTTTCTTTTTTTCCTCAATAGAAATAATTTTCTTTTCTAAATCTAAAATTTCTTTTGGAGCCTCCATTCTTGTTTGACTTCTGGCACCAACCTCATCTAAAATATCTATTGCTTTATCTGGTTGTTCTCTATCAGTTATATATCTGTCAGATAATTTAACACAAGCTTTTATTGCTTCGTTATCATATTCAACCTTATGGTGACTTTCATACCTATCTTTAATGTTACTTAAGATAATTAATGTTTCCTCACTACTAGGTGGGTCTATGAGTACTGTTTGGAATCTTCTTGTTAGGGCCCCATCTTTTTCAAAATTTTCTCTAAATTCATCTAAAGTGGTAGCTCCTATACATTGTATTTCACCTCTAGCTAAAGCTGGTTTTAATATGTTTGACGCGTCTAAAGCTCCCGAAGCATTACCAGCACCTATCATAGTGTGTATCTCATCGATAAAAAGTATTACCGATGATGTTTTTTCCAATTCATCCATAATACCCTTCAAACGTTCCTCAAATTGACCACGGTATTTGGTCCCCGCAACTAACAAAGCTAAATCCAAAGAGACAACCCTCATACCAAAAAGAATTCTCGGACATTTTTTTTGGACAATCTTTAGAGCTAAACCCTCAGCTATAGCTGTTTTGCCTACCCCAGGTTCACCAATTAAAAGTGGGTTATTCTTTTTTCTTCTAGATAGGATTTGTGTAACTCTTTCTATTTCATCAGTCCTACCAACAATAGCGTCTAATTTACCATTCTCAGCTAGACTTGTTAGGTCCCTACCAAAGTTATCTAGTATTGGTGTTTCACTTTTTTCATTAAAGTTTTTATCAACACTACCCTTTTTCTCATTAAAATCATCTGTTATTCCTGACATATTTTTTTGTTTTTTTGTTTCTTTTAGTTTTTTGTTAAAGTTTTTATAAGTGATGTCTTGATGTATTAACACCTTAGTCCCATCTAAAGATTTGTTTTTAAGTAAAGATAACATAAAATGTTCACAACCAATATATTTATCATTTAATTTATCGGATTCTAATTCACAAATATTTATTAGTGTTTTAGAATCAACACTTAAAGATAGTATTTTTTTATTAAAACTAGGGTTTTTTACTTTCATTCTCAAGTAACCTTCTACTTTAGAGGCTAAATCTTCACTTTCATGACCCATTAGGTTTAATACTTTAGTAACAATATTGTCATCATCATTTAATATAGATAATAAAATGTGTTCAGGTTCTATTTTGTTCCCACCTAAATTATTAGACTCTATTAAGGATTTCTTTATGATGTATTTTATTTTACTATCTAACTCTTTCATTGTTACAATAATAAGTTAAAATATAGTATTTAACAAGCTTTTTTTTAAATAAAAAGTGTTTATATTTAAATATAAAACCAAACAATATGTACAAAAATTTAACTATCATTTTTAAAAACAATCCTGATTCAGAAGATGACTTTGATGGAACTTATTCCGTTGATTACGAAAGAGCTTCATTTCAAGTAACCAACCAACACTTTATTTTACATCTACAAAAAGAAGATGAGGGTGGAAACCCATTTGTGGAGGGTAATATCTTTAACATAAAATCTATTAAAAGTTATAAAGGAGTGTAATGTCTGTAATAAAAAGAACAATTAATAGTCTAGGTATTATTGAGTGTGTCATAGACTCTACCAATATCTTAAAGTCAGAGTATGACAAGTCCTCAAAAACTTTAAAAATAACTTTTAAATCGGGTAAAAGGTATTTGTATAAACAAATTTTAGATAGAGATTATGTTCGTTTTGAAGTTTCTGAAAGTCAGGGCTCGGTCTTTAATAAGACTATGCGTAAGTATGAATATGTTGAATTAGTTTCTTTGGATGTGTTAAATTTAGAAACACTTAAAGATTTTATTACTGAAAACAAATAAAATTAAACTTTTACGTAAGCTACAACATCAAAAACCTCCATACAAGGTAGCTCTAAATCAGTGTTACTTCTTGTTTTTACAACAAATATAGGCCCTTCAGTGTGGATTATGTATTTAAGCCTTTTTTTATTTTTACCATAACCTAAGAATTTAATATTAACATCTTTAAAACCATATTCCATAAGTTTTTTATTTATTAACTCTTTGACACCTTCTCCTGTGCAAGGTAACTCTTTTAAAGCAGAAGCTAACTCAACAGTACTAACTTCTTTAATCCTAGATTCAGTTAATTTTGCTAATTGTGATTCAGTTAATTTAATTACCCTTTTCATAATTTCTTTTATTAATAATTATCATCATAATCTTCATCATACTCTCTAGGGTCAAATCCAGATTCTTTTCTTTCTAAATCCTCAACATCTAAACCAATTTCATATGCTCTACCTTCTTCAAAACCTTTATTATATATCATCGATTTCTGTTCTTCTAACTCTTTTTTTAATTCCGTTTTCATATCTGCTCTACCATCAATAACACCCTCTTCATAACCGTTTTCCCAATCACCTTCCGATGTTTCTAGATAGTCCTTTTCAGTCTCTTCTACACCATCATCTTTACCTTCTCGATAACCTTCGTTATAACCTTCACCCCAACCATCTTGTACCCCTATTTCTCTCCCAGTCTCCCAAATGGAGTTTCCTAAATAATTTAAAGCTCTACTTAATTCTGTTATCTTATCTTTACCTAAACCTAGTCTATATATAAGTTCCACAAGCACTTGTTGGTGGTCTCTTCGAAAAGATAATTCTTTAAGAGTCTTTAATTCATCAGCAATTTCACTTTTTGGTATGGGTTCGATGTCTTTAGCCCAATCAAAGTCATTTTCTTCTTTTAATATTTTCTTAATTAAATTTTTCATTATCATTTAATAAATATCACGATATTTATGAATATGGACATAAACGAGAAAGAAATTGAAGACGCTACTAGGAAGATAGATTTATCGGGTTTTAAAATGCAGGATGAACTTAACCCTAAAATATGGGGTAAAGAACAAAAGATGAAACCTGATGTTAAAAAAACTCTATTAAAGATTGCTGATGATTATTTTGAATCTTTAGATTTACCTGGGGTAGATATTGAAGATGTTACTATGACGGGTTCTTTAGCTAACTATAATTGGTCTAAATACTCTGATGTAGATTTACACATTGTGGTAGACTATAATGATATCCCCGTAGATAAAGAGCTAGTGATGGATTTTCTTAAATCAAAAAGTTCTAATTGGAATAAAGAACATGATGTAAAAATTTACGGTTATGACGTAGAATTATATGTCCAAGACATAAACGAAGAACACCATTCTACAGGTGTTTATTCCATACTAAAAAACGAGTGGGTGACTAAACCAAAAAAGAAAAAGATATCAATTAATGATAAGTCTGTTAAAGAAAAATCAAATCGTTTTATGGATAGGGTTGAGGAGATTTATGATGAAATGGGTGAGGTTAGTAATAAGGAAACTATTAATCGTGTAGAAAAGTTAACAGAAAAAATTAAAAATATGCGTCAATCAGGTTTAGAGTCTGGTGGTGAGTTTTCTGTTGAGAACATTGTGTTTAAAGTTCTTAGAAGAAATGGGATGTTAGATAGATTATATGATATTAAAACTGTAGCTTACGATAAATCCGTTACTTTAGAGTCAACCAAATTAGGTAACCTAACAGAATCAATTATAGATGACTCTCTTGGTTGGATTAGGGATATTGAAGCCAAAACACCAATAAACAATTTATCTAAATACAGTATTGTTCTAGATTATTTTAATTCTTTACCCAGAGAACTTAAAGAAGGTAAATGGATTTACTATATAGGTTCCCATTCTGGGTCTGTAATATGGGAGTCAGCAGAGGAAGGTTTGGTGTTTTACGCAACACCTTATTGGGAGGAGGAGGAAAGATTACCTATAGACTCTGACGTTCATGATAGAGTTATTGATTTACCGTTACAAAATTTTGAATTTGTAGAAGACTTGATAAATTGGTTAGATAATAAATACCCAACTATTGTTAGGGAGGCGATAGAAAGTTTTATGGACCACACTAATTTTTTAGAGGAAAAAAGTGGGTTATTAGAGTTGTTTGGTAAAAAAAAAATAAGTAAAAATGAGTTAAAAAAAAAATTAGATTCTTTTCTTTCTAAAGTAAAACAAGAAGGTGGGGAGACTAAAGAAGCTTATAAAATATTAGTCGATTCTATTAAAAAGGGTGAGGATTTATCTAAAGAAGATAAAGATAAAATAACAAAACAACTTAAAGATGTTCTTAGGTTGGCTGGGTTAACCGCGGCCTCTATTTTACCAGGTGGTGTTTTATACCTAATGTTAACTAGAGTAAACAAGTTTAAAAAACATCTATTACCATCTTCTTTCCTTGATGAGTCTAATCGCAAAGATAAAGTTAAATTCGTTTAATAAAGAAATTTAAACAATAACAAACATATTTATATAAAAAGATAAAATTATGACTAGTTATTATGAATTCGATACATTAGCGACAGCTAACTATTCAGCCAACACTTATTACCAAATATACGTTAACGCGGGTGGGACCTTAAGATATAAAGGTAACACATTACCAGGACCCACAGGTGGACCAATAGTTTTAAATTTAACAGTGTGTTCTGCTAATGACTTAACTGGTAGTTCAGACATTATGTTATTAGGTCAGAAAAAACCACAAGCATTTTTCCCTGGACCCGCAGGTCAGGGTGGTGTTAATAGTGATGGTACTTGGAATATAAAAGGTTAGGATAAATTAAAAAAAATATAAAAATGAAAAAAAGTACTTTAAAAAGAATGTTAGACCTATCTGACATAAAACCATTTAATTTAGATAATAAATTGGTTACTTCTACTTTTGAATTAATTAAAGAGGGTGGTGATGGTAATACATACGTTATTGTTAGAGAAAATAAAAAATATTATATTAAATCATCAGAAACAAAAGAAAATATTAATGAATCTGATTTTGATTACCTACATGGTTTAGCTAATAAAATGAAAAGTTCTTACCCTTCTTTTGAGAAAGCAACTAAACAATTAAACCTTTTATTTGAGGGTATAAATAGAGACTTCGATTCTGAAGATGTAAATGTGTTAGAAAATGATGGTATCCTATCTGAAAAAAAGTTTGTATTAAAATTAAATAAAAAGAAACAACCAAAAAAGGAACCAGTGCCACAAGAAGATGAGGAAATAGATGGTTTTGATTTTAGTTCCGATGAGGGTGAAGAAGATTTTGATTTTGATTCTGAAGAGGGTGGAAATACTGAAGGTGAAGAAGATTTTGATTCTGAAGAAGGTGACGAAACTGAAGATGAAGAAGATTTTGATTTTGATTCTGAAGAAGGTGGCGAAACTGAAGATGTTGAAGAATTCGATGTCGAGGGTGATGAAGAAAT
>TARA_R110002110_G_scaffold18524_3_pt1 | contig 17199 bp, 20 predicted proteins | sample TARA_R110002110 | Tara Oceans TARA_R110002110 (sample SAMEA4397330) | marine metagenome | biome: Polar Biome; feature: [SRF] surface water layer (ENVO:00010504); material: water (ENVO:00002006), including particulate matter (ENVO:01000060) such as... | depth 5 m
CACCAAGTTATTGGGGCTATTCTGGAAGGGGATCTCCCTTCCAAAGATATGGTCAATGCCGCCGCGAACGGCGCCCTTTTCCGCTGCCCATTGTGGGAACCGTGCGGTGCCTGAGACACCGATCAACACCTTGATGGTGCAGTATGCGCACGGCACTATTTGGTGGGGTGCCTCATTCCGTGCGCGGAAGGGCGCGTCTCCCTGGGAAACGTGCGCAACAAATTGCGCATGGCTGTTGTGTCTCAGCGCCCACACGAAACTGGCTGCCTGAGATAGCTCGGGGCGTCTATCGTGACTACTCATTTCACACACCCCACTGAGCAGGGGTGGAGGTGCTGTGCATATTGACAGAGAACTCCCCTGCGCTTTGCCCGCCCATGATGTTAGCAATGGTGATTGTAGCCCACATGCGGGCCATCTCTTCTTTCTCAATCTCGAAATGATCGTCGTGCCAGTACGTCATTAAAACGTACCCATCCATCTGTTCGAAGATGTAGGTTTCTTTGTCACTACAAAGTACAAGTTTCATGCTTCACTCCTTGAAGGGTGGGTTGTTGGTTTGTCCCCCCTCGTCATGTCTTTATTATAATCCGTTATGACGTCTTGTCAGTTATATTTATAACTTTCTTCATTCATCCCTACTGGGTGGCGGGGTGGCGGTGTGGTGTGTGGTGGTGTGGTGTACCCCCACTGTGTGGTGGTGTGGTGGTGTGTGGTGTGGTGTTGTCGTGTTGTGGTGGTGGTACCCCCCACCCCCACCATGGGGTCGCCAGGGACCCTTAAAGGAAAGCCGTTTCCCCGACCGATGCAATTTTCCCAACATCGATACCACCGTGCCATTATCCCCATGTTATAAGAACAGCACTACCCAACGCAGGAGGCATGAATGCCAAAACTATCGATGCAAGTCGATGATGACTTGATGAAGCAGCTGGACCTGGCGACAGAACAGATGTCGAAAGACCCAATGATTCAGGACCTGGGTGTCCGGGTGAATCGGGGCCTGGCGGCCAGGGCGGCACTCGTAAGGGGTCTCAGAGCGATGCTGTCAGGACAAGTTGAAGGGCGGGCAGCTAAGCGAGAGGACAAACGAGTGGATGAACGGGTGGATGAACCTAAGCCCGAGGATGTTGTGGCGGAAGTCGATGGGATGGTTCAGCCGCCGGAGGGCTGGAACGCATGGTCCCCGGCGCGCAAGTTCCCCCCGAGCCAGCAAGTGCTCCACGACTACTACGGCAGCAAGGGTTGGACGAGGATGACGGGCAAGATCGGTGTGGAGACCCTTTCATTCTACTGGTCGCCCAACAAGAGTCTTCACGGGGTTGAGTCGTTTCCGGGCACAGATGCGGGCGGACGATCTATTATTGTGCAAGACAGTCCCTGGGGTCCGGGCCATATCATCCCGCCCGACTGGGGCGTGTAGGGGTGGGTGGTTTGAAGTGGCGAGACGATCCTGAGTTTGTGGGCTGGCTGGTCAAGCAGGAGTATGCTCACGTTGTCAAAGACAAGATTCAACCACTGCTAACGCAGGGGATGGTCCTGTATATGTTCGAAGCTTGGAACGCATCGCGGAGTCACGCGCGTCACCTCAAGTAAGTGTCTTGTCGCCGCTTCCACTTGTGCATCCCGGCGACACGGGATGCGATGTCAAATGACCGAGACGCTTTGCGGCACTCCATCCGAACAGCGAAGTCCCACGCCATTGAGTCGCTTGAGGTAACTCGGGGGTGTTCCCTGAGTACCCTCAGTGCCTGGCTCTTCACCCCGAAGAGATGGAGTTTGACATTTGGGGGGAGTATCTTGTCGAGAGCCTCGACAATGGAGACGATGCCGTCGGCACCATTGACGTTGCGGCGGCAGACGGACCCGACACCCACAAGGTCCGGCCATGTTCCCCCGAGAACATCATCAGCCAGCTGGGCCGATAGGGCATAGTTTGATGGAGTCCAGCCCTGCAGTACAGGTGTGGGGGCTGTCATTTCGCGTTCGGCGGCACCCCTCAGCAGGACATCCAGATACTTCGCGGTCTCGCTGACTCGGCGCAGGACCTCTGTCTGGTCGTTCGCCACTTCCGGCTCACAGCAGAAGTCCATCTGACTCCAGTAGGTCCATGTGCCCAGGGCGACTTGATCCAAGTACATGTCCGGGGTCCAGGGGTATCCGCCCCACTTTGATTGGGCTGTGAACCCGGCGGAGTCGAGGAAGATGTCCAGGCCATTTAAGCCCTTGCCGGGTTTCTGGAATCGCTTCTTCGGCCATTTCCAGAACCGACTGACTGAGATCATGATCTTGTAATTGTGGTCTTTGGCTTCGTGAATGAACCGACCGTTTACTTCAGGGATGCCGATACGCAGATCAATCCCAGTGCTCATGCTTACTCCGATTTCAAAATAGAATCCCCGGTACCACAAGGGTACCGGGGTCTAACAGATGGACAGATCCCCGACGGATCATGAATATAGTATCGGGGGGTGGACAGGTTGTCAAGGGGGAAAGGGAGTGCCCGTGCGCCAACGACAGCAGTACCTACCCAACCACATAGACAGCGTCACACGAGCACCCCCACAATATGTCATTCGCCTGATGCGAATCCCTGTCGTTGGGCCTCTCTTCTCATTGAATCCATAATCTGATCGAACGAACGTGTCTCACCAGATTCGGTGCCGGAGGTCTGTCCGGTCCCCATGTTCATCATGTCCATGGCTGCAGGGACTGCCTCGGGCTGGGGCTTACCCCGATTATACTTCGCCCGGACCATGTGGATTGCGTCGTCCAGACTATTGCCGACACGGCATGCCCCAATGAGGTCAAAGTACATGGCATCGTTGTCAATGATGTCGGGGGCGTTTGTCTTCACATACCCCATGAACTCGTCGGCTGCGGATTCCAGCTCAACCTTGTCACGCTCGGCGCGAGCCGTCTCGAACTGCTGAACCTGGGCCTGTGCCTTCTCGAGAGCCTGTTTGGCCTCTTGAAACTCGGTACCTTGGTTGGTCTGTGCCGCCTGGAGTGCCTCGGTATGTGCCTTTTCCAGCGCACCGACTGCGTCGGTGTGTTTCTGTGTCAGCTGATCCATCTCTGCTTGCTTGGCAGCAAGCGGATCCTCCGTACCATACAACCATTTCTGCACGCGGATCTCTTCTCGGCGCAGTCTTTGTCGGTCAGTTTGCAGCTGGTCACGCTGAGTCGCCAGGTCTTGGAACTTTTTGGTGTAACCGGACTGCCAGTTCTTGTATTTGGTCTCGATTCCGGCCAGGATGGCGTTCTTGGAGGCGTCGGGTAGCCCCTTGAACCACTCTGCGGACTGCAATGACGCCAATTCGCCCACCCATTCGGACTCTGAGGTCGGTTCGGGGGACGATTCGGCTGCAGCGGGGGCAGATTCGGTGGTAACAGGGGTGGACTCGCCCCCAGATGGGGCGGATTCGGCCGGTTCGGGTGCGTCGGCGGCCGGTTCGGGCGCAGATTCGGCCTCAACGGGCGCAGATTCGGCAATTGGGGCGGATTCGGGGGCTGCGGGTGCGGATTCTACCGCAGCAAGAGCCTCAGTGGGCGCGGACATAGGAACTCCAGGGTAGGTGGAGGGGTTATTGGCAAAATGGGGGCGATATGCCCCCATATGGACTACTTCTCTTCGTCTTCGTCGTCTTCGTCGGCAGGTTTCTCGTCTTCGTCTTCAACTGTGTCGCCTTCAACCATCATTGCGTCATCTGCGTCCATATCGGCTTTGGATCCGATGACCTTCTCCAGCTGCATGAGCAATGTGAAGTCAGATGACAGTGCCATGGCCAACTCTTCGGGCGGAATCCCTTCCATTGCGGGGATCGTCTGGGATGCCTCGTATAACTGCATGGCACGCTCTTCAGTCACGCCCATCGCTTCGACGATGGCGGATACGTCTATAGCACCACCATCTTCGGGGGGCATGTCGCCCGCTTCCATCTCATCTGCCGGGGCGTCTTCCACGACGATGGGTTCATCCATCGGTGCGTCCATAGGAGGCGCACCTTCGGGGGGAGCTTGCCCCTCCATACCGAGAATCGCATCGATCTCTTTCATGAGGGCAGCTTCGTCAGCGGCCATATCAGCAGGGGCAGCGGGTGGGGCTTGTTCGGCCATGGTTACTCTCCTTCAGGGGCATGAAGCACATAGGCAACCTGGACCCCGAACATCTTGATGGTTTTGTTGGGAAGGGAACGACGATCTCCAGTGGATCGGTCTTCGATGATAGTAGCATCTCGGCGACTGTCCTGGCGCACCTCTCTGAGAGAGATGTGTTGCCGCCGTGCCGCTTCGTGTGCTTCTTGTAGCTCAGAGATTGTGTACTTCATTTCATTGCGGGGGCAGGTTTGTTGTTGAGGACCTTGGCGTTCTTGATGCCCTTTGTCCGTTTTTTCTCTATGTTTCTTTCCGAGACCTGTCGCGCATCGAGTCCGACCTTCTTGCGTTCCGACCACAGCCTGTGCCGCGCATCGTTTGAGCGGTTGCGCTTGTCCGAAGCTGTGTCGTTCTCGACCTGAACACTGTGTCCTGGGAACCGTGTCTTAATCATATTCTCGACACGAGTGTAGTCCTCCTTGGTTTCACATACCCCGAAGACACCCATGTCTCTGGGAGCGAATGAGCCAGGTCCGTGCCCCGAGATGGCAGGTGCTCGGCCTGTGGACCAGTCCGGGGTGCGTTCCGTCCCGCAGTCCGGACACACAGGTGGCCCATCATTTCGTTCATAGATTGCGTCGATCTCTGTGTAGTCACAGTCGGCGCAGCGTAGGTCGTTGGACATGAGCATGGGGTAGGTTACTCCTCGTCGGGCTGGGGAAAGTCGGGATGACCCGTCATATTCAGGACTTGGTCATCCATCTCTAAGAAGAAGCGGGTCATGTCCTCACCCTTGATGGTGTGAAGCGTCCATCCGGTGCTGTTCCAGTTGGGTTCGTCGCTCGAACTAATGGTATTCTGTTCCCCAGGTTTGTTGATTCGAAGGTTCAGATCTGCCTGAGCCATGTCGTTGGCCGCTCCTGGCGCATCATTTTTGTAGATGTGCTCTGCACCGTAACCTGCGTAATCTTGCGGTATCAGTTGGTGTCCGGGTGGGCGAAGTGTCGCCACCGATGCCACAGCCTGCCTGAGCTTCTCCATCTCTGACTCCGACATGCCGGGAACCCCAGGAATTGATGTGCCTTGTTCTTGTTCAGTGCTCGGTGCCGGAAAATCCCCCATCATCGCAACTGGTACGGGTGTAGTCTGCACCTGCCGTTGAGACTGACCCCTCTGCCAGATCTGACGAGGTCCTGTCTCGGGGAGAACCACGACACCCTCGGGGGTGATCTCTTCGACGACAAAGCCTCCAGCCAACTCGCTGCCGGGGAAGATGTTCGACGTTTTGCCGCTGTCTTCGAACGCAATCGTGGCGAAGGGTCCTTGGCTCCCGGCCATGGCGATATTAGACAGTCGCTCATTGGCGACACTGTGGGTATATGGTGTCGGCTTCGTTGCGTCGTCTGGAAGGGAGTTGGGCCTTCGAAGGTCCGTCATCATCTGTTCGTAGTTCTTATCGGGCATGGGGTTACTCCGCTTCTTGGTTGCTTTGGGCTGTCTGTTGAGCCAACCACTCATCATGAAGTTTCTTCTTTTCTGCGTCAGTGAGGTTGTCGTAAGTCGAGGGTTTCCTCGCAACCGGCTGAGCTTCTACATCTTCACGCACACGAGTTGTCATGGGCTGAGAGAATCGGTCTTCGGATGTGCTGTATGATGCGTCTTGCCTGAGTGCTCGCATCTTTTCGTCATATACAGTTCTGGGCATTATAAGTTTCCTCCACTCTTCTTGCCTGTGGGCCACAGCTCTTTCCGTGCCCAATAGTTTGCGCTGAACTTATCATCCTTCGTGAGTTTGCCCGACTTGTCCTTGATCCCTGCGCTGCGTTTGCGGTAGTTGGCTTTGGCCTCGGCACTGTAGTTGTGCTTGTAGTCACGATGTCCGAAGTTCACAACCTTGACTTTACCTTTCTTGTGAGCCAGAACACGACCTTTATGCTTGCTTCCGCTTGGTGCACGCTTCGGTTTGTTCAGTCCCGGGAATATCTCACCCCGGTATTTAACGCGACCACCTTCCAGCCGCTCATACGGCGCGTCGCCTTGGGCTTCCCGTCTCATACGGTCTTTCTTCTTATGATAGTCCTCAGCCATGGCTCATCCTTCGGGTGTCGGCTTCTTTCTGCGTGTGGGATCTCCCTTTTCGTCTTTGCCTGGCCCGAAGTATCCTGGGTCGGCCACTTCGCCTCGGGCTGCGGCTTCTTCTCGCTGCCGCTGACGACGAGTTTCACCCGCTGTGGGCTTTGACGTACCTGCGGCTTTCTGTGCGGCTCGGCGCATCCGGTCCATCATTTGTTCGTAAGTTTCTTTGGGCATGATTCGGTCCTTATTTTGTCGTCGTCTTTAGGTATTGGTGGTCACTACTCAAGGGCTGCGCTGCGCACGGAGGGCGTTGCCTCTCTTTGTTGGCGCGCGCGTAGCCGCATACGGCTTTCTTCCGGCATTAACTGACCGTAGAATTCATCGGAGAGAGTACCGTCTGCCCAAAGCAGGTGTGTAAGATCCCGATCTTTTCCCAGAAGTTGTCGGATCTCAGGAGCAACATCGTCTGAACTGAGAGGTCCTTGAACCCCAATGTGTGCCATTGTTTTAAGCAGGTTGGGTAACTGTCGGTTCTCGTGAAACTCTTGGAAGAATCCTACAGGGACAGCTACAGCCCCCGCGACTGCGCCGAATATGTTCAGTGCTTTTGAAGCAGTAGTCGCGGCGTCACCGACGACAGGTCCGACGCCTTGCAATGCTCGCGCGATTTCGGAACTATTGAGATACTTTCGCATATTATCGAGGGTATTCTCAACATTCTGCGCATGTCGGGGCATATCTACCTTTGGTATCGGGCTGACGCGACGGTTTTGCCCTCCGACGTAATCCCCGAGGTCTTGGAGATTTTCTTGGCCTTTTATTGTCGCTTGATCAAACACTTGACCGCGAGTGGGTGTCCCTGCAACTTGGGCGCGGCCAGGTCGGGGCGTCTCTCCGATTTGCTCGGCAACTTTCTTTGCTGATGCACCGGCTGCCCCTGCGGCGGAATGTTGCCCGCTAACCATACGGGGGTTTCGGGGATTGGTTGAGGCGACAACATGCGGTGTCATCTCATACGCGGCTGTAGGTGAGTACGATGCTGTTCCGATTATGGGGATCAGGGGTAAGATGTGTTGCGCGAAGTCTGATGCCACATCTTGACCTTTCTGTGCTTCCCACCTTGCTCGCGCGTTACCGACTTCGCTCAACCCCTCAATCGCAGATACGTCTATTGCCGTGTCCCGACTTGGTTTTTCAGGTGCATCGTCTTCAACGGGGGTCGGCGCGGTTTCAGGCGCAACCGCTATAGTCGGAGCGGGTTCAGTCTCAGCAGGGGCCGGTCGTTCACGGTGACTTACCCGGATATCGCCAACACCTTCAGGTAGAGGGACGCCCTCTGCGATTTCTTGTGGTAGCCCGGGTACGGTTTGAGGTAAGCCAAGAGAGGTTGGTTGCCTCATCGCCAGCATCATTTCATCATATGTTTTCGCCATAACTACTCCCGACTTTGCCAGTCGTTTGAAACTTCGTCTTCAGTGATCGGACCACCTGCCGCCCAAGTGCGACAAGTACGGGCACTGTGACACTTGAACTTATGCATCCAACAATACCCCAGTTCCCCATCCTCATCGGACGTTTCTCCGGGCATGCATTCTTTCATCCGAGGGGACAGGTCGAAGGCTGCACAGTTGCTACAACGTGATTCCTTCGCGACAGCTGGCTCTGTCTTCCAGAACGTAGCGATCTCAACCCAGTAGTTCTCATCGGTGAGATTCATGGGTCCGTATTGGATGTGTTCCGCCTGGATAGACGCATCACGGTTTTGCGTGTTGACCTGCAAGTCTTGGGTCGCCAGGGGACATGCCCCCTGTGCGTTTCGTCGCAGGTCGTTCATCATCATATCGTAAGGAATGGACATCGTTATTCCAAGGGGGTTCCGCCACCAGCGGCGAGAGAGTCTGCTGCTTGAGGTCCTTCAGGTGGGACTTCTCCCATAAGGGCAGCCAACTCAGGCGGCATACCCCCGCCACCACCCGGAGGACCACCCGGTGCCGCAGCACCGCCAAGTGCAAGTTGCTGTTGCAACGCTGCTTCGGCCTCAGCTTTAGCGGCCACATCTGCTTGGTTCATAAGGATCTTGTTCGGCAGACTGAGACCGGCCACGACCTCTTCGGTAAGTCTACGGACATCGACATGAGGGTTCTGCTGAAGGAACGGCAGTAACTGAATCAGGGTCTCGGCCAAGACAGATGGGTTCTGTCGGATTGGATTGTATGAGACCATTTCAAAGTTGACCATTACCTCGTGGATTGTCTCATGGTTGATTGGGAACCAACGCTCTGAGCCAGAGATGCGGACCATCTTCTCATGTTTCATGTACTTGCGGCAGAGGTAGAAGCACTTGGCTGCAACGTCCTCAATGGCTGTGTTCAGGTGCCCCTCACGAGTCGCCAGGCGCGTTCGCATCTGCGCATCGATGATTGCCATCTCTGTTGCTGTGCGCGCCCCTGTGACCTGTCCACGGGCTGCTTCGGCCAACGCGGAGATGAACGCTGCGTCACCCTCTTGTCGAGCAACAAACGCCTCAACACCCACAGGGTTCTGCGGCATCGGCATCTCATAAAATAGAGTCGCCAGAGTACGGAGAGCTTCACTGTTCTCAGGACTGATGCCAACGAATGCTCCCGCGCTCGCCTCAACGGCTTTGTTCAGATCTTCTTCAGAGATACGACCGGAATCATATAGGATTCTCGGTACCATCAGATATGTGATCTGCTTCATGTGCGTCAGTAAGTCATTGATGGTCTCTTGCTGGTTGAGAACCAGCTGGACCTCTGAGAGTCCCAGACAATCAACACCCGATTGGTTCAAGCTGAACATGCTGTAGGGAATATAGTCGATCTTCTCTTCGAAGATGACCGTGTCCGCCTGCTTAATGTAGTGTTGAACGATCCCACGGTCACGGTCGTAGTACTCATAGATGGTGACCCACTCGAAGGCGTCTCGAACCATGTCTGTTTCGGACTTCTTTGCGGCCCCAAGGATCCATGATGGATACCGATCCGGCTGCACATCATCAATCTTGTCGCTCTTATAGCGACCCGAGGCGACACGCTCTTTGAATACGGTGTAGGGGACAACCGTGGCTTCAATCCAATAGCGAATGTCGTCAACATCTCGGACGGTGAGGTCGAAAAACAACGAGGACGGGTCGATTACTTTGACAATAGGACGGTCTTCCTCGACGGACCAACCTGTCTTGAAGATACCTCTCTTACACAGAACCGCATCGATGAGAGCCGTGGCGGCTCGCCGACGCATCTTGTTCGTCTGGAAGGTGTATTCCATCAACCCGTTGATTGCCGGTGCGGCTTCTTGGCTGATGGGGTTGCGTGGTTGCGCGGACACTTGGGGGTTTGGACCCAGCAGCGCAGAGACTGCAGTGTCTGCGATTGCGTAGATGAGATTCTTAGAACAAAGAAACATGTTGGTCTCTTTGTCCGAGTTTGCGCCCTGCCGACGAAAGAAGTTTCCTTGGTAGTATTGCCGCGCTTTGTCGAAAAGGGTCTTCTCGTTCTGCTCATAGAACCGCTTGTGTCGGTCAATGAGTGTCGTCAGTTTGGTAGTCATTTAGTCCCCAGATGGCTTGGAACCGGCAGGCGGATTGTTCTTCTTTTTCTTCTTCGGCTCTGGATTCATGCGGGCATAGTCTTGGTCTCGAGCCTTCTTCTTCTTGGCTTCGATCATATCGTAATAGTCTTTTTTGGCCATGTTACCACCTGTGAGATTTGGGCTTATACGGACTGCGTGCATCCCGCTTCTGTTTGTCTTTGTATTTGTCAAGGTCCTTAATCGTAATGATGCCAGGACGATAATCGCTTGGAGTTTCCTCTATGGTATCTCGGACGAACCGACGACGCGAGAGGATATCCGCGCCCATGACAGCCGTGCGTGCCAGATCAAAGTGATGGGTGGTGCCGTCTTTCTGCCTGACCCGTGATTTGCGCGACCCATCGTAGTGGAGAAGTTGGTGAAGTACCCGTTTGGACCGGATGTTTAAGTCTTCCTCTCGGAGCATACGAACCAGTCGTGCCTCTGCTTCTTGGACTCTCTTATTTGTGGCATACCAACCCGGATGATTTCGATCGGTCCACAAGAGGTTGCGCGTGCCTCTGTCTTTTAGGATTGCAATTACAGCTGCCGCATTTGACTCGACGGCAACCATCGCGTTGTTGTACAGCTTCTGTACGTTGATGAGTCTTAGCGCAAACTTACCTGGATCTTCTCGCCCCTCCCAGAACGCAATGTCTTTGCGGTCCAACGCATCCCATACGATAAGTGCTGAGTTGTCACCGCTACTTCCGAAACCGGCAGGGTCTGCCGTGATCAGGTATCGGGTTCCGACTCGGGCATGTTCCAGCGCGTGGATGCCGTGGCTGTTCGCGCGGGGGTCTGAAACAGCCACTTCAAGTAATCGACGGAGGGAGTCTGCGGGCATGATAGGGGAGGAACTGCCCAACCACCCGTCATAGGGTGTGCTGGGATACTTGGACGCGAAGAGACGGGGGTCGCCAACCATCTCAGTTTCAAGAGCTTGACGCCGGAACGCCAGGTTGCGCAGATCCATTCCTTTATGCGCCGCAAGGTACTTCTCCTCTGCAGGTACAGGTTGGAACCCAGACGGGTCGGAACCACAGGAGTTGTCCTCCCACCACTTCAAGAAGAGGGGGTGGAATCGACCCTTACCTTCTAACGCGGAGAGCCACATCTGCTCGTGATGAGATCCTGCTCTTCCGGGCGTTGACTCCAGAATGACGCGGGCGTTAGGTCTTTTGTTAACTGTGGGAAATATGTTTACAGCCGCTTTGGCTTGCCACTGCGCTTCACCAAACTCTGTGATAACCAGACGGTCCACGGAACGACCGATGGCCGGGCTTCGTCCACCTGCTGTCAGGACCTTAATGCCGCCACCATGAATGAAGTGCATCTGGGTTGTTCCGGCGCGGCGACCGGGAACCAGCGGCATTCGAACGGCTTCGGGGAGTCGGCGATACGCAAAGAGGATCCGCTCGAAGATGTCTTCGGCAGTGTCCTGGCGTTCTGCGATGAGTAGGCCTTTCACACCTTCGAGGTACATACAGTCGCGCAGCAGGAGCATGACACTGATCGTGGTTATCTTTGCTTGCCTGAATTTATTGACGATGACCCAACGATGCTTTTGTGCCGCTTCGAGCAGCCGCATCTGGGTGGGTGTCGGGTTGAGATACCCGATGGACTCATCCTCTCGGAGAATCTGACACATGCTTACAAACGCCGACGGTGTCGAGAACATAGCATTGACCATGCTGTAGTTCATGCCCGGGACATCAGCCAGTTTCGCACCTTTGGGTAGAATCTTGGGCTTGCGTCTCGCAGCCATAAACGAATCCTCCGGTGGTTAGAATAGCACATTCCCCCAGATCTGTGCTTGCCGGGTGTACCAGAATTGTGTACGGACATATAAGCACCCGTGTGCGCGTCGGATAACCGTTTGGACCCGACCTACAGCGGAACGGGCAGGCACCAATAAGTCTTTCTATGGTTAACTACACTTCAAGGTAGAAAAAATGGCTATCTCTAATGAAGTTCTGAACTCGACTTTCGCGGACCTGCGTGGCCCGCTGATCAACTCGTTTGTTCGGAGCAATGAACTCTTCGAAGCACTGCAGTCCAAGGCTCGTATGCCGATGGAAGGCGGATCTTACATTGAACGTACCTTCACAGGTGCAGCCCCCGCTCGCGGTGTTGGTGTTTTCGTCGGTGACGAACTCCTCAACATGACTCGTCGCAAAGAAATCAAACGGTTTCGCGTCGAGCCTCATCGCCTGGTTGTTGCCATCAACATCCCGAAGAAAGAGCTTCTCTTCAACAGCGGCAAGCTCGCTGTCATTCGGCTCATCGAAGAGTACCCACAGACTGTCATGGCTGGTGTCAACGCCGACCTTAACAGCTATCTGTTGACGGGTGCTTCTCGCGGAATCGTCTTCCAGACTGCTGAAATGAAGGGTCTTCAGACTCTGAACGGTCAGTTTAGCTCTGGTATCGGAACCGGTGTTGAGCACGGTCTCATCGACATGCGTACTGTCGCGCAGCAAAACTCTGACGCGCAGACAGTCCAGAACGTGGCGAAGAGCAGCAGTTACTTCCATTACAACCAGTACAACACGATTGCTGCTTGGGCGGATGAAGGAGTGAAAAAACTTCGTCAGACTTATCGTGAGTGTGCTCACTATGCGGGCGGAATGGGCAAAGGCCCTGACCTCGTCCTCATGGATGATGGTACTTACGCTAACTTCGAAGATTCGAAGCTTTCCAACGTTCGCGTTTCGCTTGTTGAAGACAAGACGGAAAAATCCAACATGCTGGGTCTCGAGCTTGGTATGGCTAAGGTTTATTCCTCTCTTGACCTCGATGTGAATCAGTTCACCTCTGACGGTGCTGCTGACAACGGTGTCGCTTACTTCTTGAACACAGACTTCTTTGAATTCTGTATGCAGGAAGCACCACAAATCGGTGAGTTCCAAGAGCGTGTCGGCGACCAAGATGTTGTCACTGCTCTGTTCTCAATGCAAGGTAACCTTATTTGCACCAAGTTGGTCGCCCAAGGCGTCTGTACTGGTGGCGTAAGCTAAAGGAGAATATCATGGGACAAGTTAAAACTGACGCTGTTAGCGATACTTACACGAGCGAGGTCTACCCTGTGGGCACTCGGTATGTGCAGCCCGCTGACGAAGTGAACGCAGCCAACTCGACTCACTACGGTGACCGGGAATGGATCTTCGTTTACAACGATGAAGCAGCTACGGCATTTGCTGAAGGTGACGTTATCATGCTCGACAACGGTGACTATGCTCCGTATCACGGGCTGCTCTCCACTGCGACACTTCATAAGTTTCGTGTTCTCGGAGTCGCAGGTCATGCAATTGCAGCCGGATCTTACGGTTGGATTGTTGCCAAGGGAGTATGCGAAGTGTCTTGTGACGGTGGGGTTGCTCAAGGTGACCGCTTGGTTTCAAGCGCCAACGCTGACGCGGACACGGTTGTTGTAAACGCGGATGCGACTACGGACACTCTTGAGTGTGTCTTTGGTATGGCTCTTGAAGCTGACGCAGGTGGCTCTGCTGGAGACAAGGCAACAGCCATTATTCAATCTGTGTGGTAGTTAGTTGATTCGTGCTACATTGGGGGTCAGGGTGAATGCCCTGACCCCATTTTCTTGGAGGACTTGATGGACGTATCTCTTGGTGCATTGCGCGAACGTCTCCTCGACTTTCGAGCCTGGGACAGTTCAGGTACTGCGTTCAATAAGAGAGTTCGAGAGGCTCTAAACACAGCCCTTGAGCGTATGTCGGGAGATGTACCCGAAGCCCTCATCCCCGACGAAGAGCATGTTGTTCTGCTCCCTGACTACAAGGGAAGTAGTACCGCTGTTGCGGCTCGACTTCGAACCGCATCAGGAACCTTGGGTACGGACGACCGGACACTCGAGTTTACGACGGAAGCAAACGCTGTCCTGGGCGATGACCCCACTTGGTCCCCCACAATAGACGGGACCTGGGACGGCATCTACCATATCGAGATTAAAGACACAGACGGTGTTTGGCATCGACGCCAGTGCCGAGAGTTCTTCCAAACGGGAGCAGACGAGACAACCAGTTACTTTGTGACTCTTGACCGGCCATGGGTCAAGACCGCGCACATTAAGATGGACTTCCGACTGCATCAACCAGAGTTCTTCGTGACTGACGACATCATGCGGGTGCTTGAGCCTGCTCGCATCTGGGACTCCACACGTCAGCAGGTCTGGGCGGTTGACACAGCTGGCGCTTCTCGCATGGACATGGTTGACTTCCAGGGTGAAACAACCGGACGACCCTACCGGTTCTGGAGAGGTCGATACTTCCAGATGCCAACACCCAGGCGCGTTCCTCAGACATTCAGGGGCAACGACGTTAGTTGGGCTGGACCCTGGCCTCAAGGCAAGTACCGATTCCGCTACACCATTGTCTGGGGTAAGAAGGATACTGAGTGGCAACTGTCTCCGACCGGAACAGAAGATCCTCAGTTTGAAAGTGCTCCGTCGCCGATTTCAGTCGCACACGACATGTCCACATCAGACAACCTCGGCAAGTCTGTCTTGATTCAGACTGAGAACATTGATGCGATGACGCACTTCGACCTGGCGGGGTCTAAGCGAGAGGCGCACTCGGGGCTGCGTATCCGAATCTATGTGGCTCTGGATGAGATTACTTCCGCGCCAAACCCTGCGTATAAGCCGATTGAGACTTCGGGCATCTTCTATCTGTTGACAGAGATTGAACCCACCGCAACCGTCTCAGGTCGGCTGGCCACGTTTTCATGGGACGGATCGGTTCAACCTGACTTCTACCGACCCCTCCGGCACAGCGTTGGTTATTATGCTTACAAAGTATTTCCACACCAAGATGCAAGGTATGAACTCGACTTCAGGGTACTGCGGCTCCCCAAACCCTTTATTGACGACCAGGACACGGCACCCATCCAGCGGGACTCGGTCTCGGCGCTTCTTGAGTTGGCTCTTTACTACCTGTGTCTGATCGACGGGGTAGACCAGCAAAGTGCTGAGATTCATTTTCAGCGATACAATGAACTCGCCAAACGGTTTCGACATCGATATGCCAGTCCTGGTGGCATTGTTGAGCCAACCCCTATCGGCGGAATTGCCCGTCGTCGTCGATACGGAACCTTCACTGACGGGTAATACCTACCAAGAGGCTTTATGTCTGCTCGAAACTTACCAATGGCGGATGTCGGTGACATCTTTCAGTCTTACGCATTAACAGGATTATATTGTCGCGCTGTCCTTGTCAGCGTTCAAATCGATGAACGAGGTGAGAACATCTGGTCGGGTGTCCTCATGACGAAGAACGGTGTTGAGTTTGTCTCATCATCTGTCGAGATTCGCGGCAAGTACGACTGGGTCCCCGCCTCATGGGAGTGGGACGGAGGCAACTGGATTGAGCCAGAGGAAGAACCTGCTGAAGAAATCGAAGAAGTCGAAGCGGCACCCGCCCCGAAGGTTTCAACTCGCACCAAGAAAGCAAAGCGCGTGTCTGTCCCTGCGCTGTAGGAGAGTTGAGTGGCTGGACCTGATCGACAAAAGACTGCCGAATACCTCATCCCTGCGGGTGAGGCTCAGGTTCAGTACTCCGCTACTTCGTTGGCTCAGACCGTTCAAAACTTTGAGCGGACTCCAGAGAATACGCTGCGCTCAATCATCGGACCCTGTCCGTATGAGCCGTATCGAACGGGCGCGACGGCTTTGGGGGCAGCTGAACCCCACAGTGTGTTTCATGCGGGGTTGTACGCGGGAGTGGCGGACACCCTCCTCTTTCGTGCGGGCGATACTCTGTATCGACATGACGGCACAACTCGGGCCTATGTTGAGTTGGTCACAGATCTATCCGACGAGGCACGACCGAGATACCCCGACCAGTTCTGCGTCATCAACGACAAGATCATTTGGACCAATGGGGTAGACCGGGCACGAGTGATTCGGCATGACGACTTGGTGACCCCATTGGGGTTCGACAAAATTCCCGGGTCACCCGACGCTCACGGCCCTTCACCTATGACCGTCTCTCAGCGAGACAACAACTACCCGAACACGCAGGGTTACTCATGGAATGGTAATATCGGCACCCCCGGCGGAACCCTCGCTGGGCAAGCGGGTTCGATTCTGTCAGGTACTTGGTTCTACTATCTTCGATATGAAGATGTACACGGCAATCTTTCGGCCCCAAGTCTCGCAAGCAATGTTGTCGGGGTCACCTCAATGCAGGCCGACCCGTCGGCGGCAGGACAAGCGCCCGCAACAACCAGTGTCATTACCGCTTTGTTCCCCCATGGAAACAGGCATATCGGAGCCGAGATTGACGATCTAACCCGTCAGTTTGCAGTTGACATCGGGGACGACGCGCCCGATCATTGTGTTGCTATTCACCTTTATCGCACATCCGACACAGTAAATACTTCGGGGGAACCTCGGTTCCTTGTGCGTGTACCGAACAACCGGTCAGTAACTTATCCCGATTCTCGATCTGACGCTCACTTAGGACCGCCGATGGGATCTGGCGTTCCTGTCCCTGTGTTCCGAATCATGTCGGCGCATCAAGGTCGTTTGGTCATCGGTAATATCCCTGGTGCCCCCGGTGTCATCCGCAGATCACAACCCGGGTTCCCGGGTACTTTCGATGCGTTGGAGTACGTCTATCCTGATTCGGGTGGAGCGGAAGTCACTGGGCTGACATCGCACAACGGGACACTGCTCGCGTTCACTCGGTCCTCGACGTACTCTCTGCAAGAGTTTTCAATGCCTGTGCCTTTGTCTCAAGGTATTGGGTGCGTTGCGCCTCGCTCAGTTGTGGGTATGCGTGATGGAACATTGGTGTGGTTGGGCCACGACGGGTTTTATGCTTGGAGACAAGGTTCGTCGGTGACCCATATCAGTGCTCCGATTGACCGGACGATTCGAAGTGGTATCAACCGTGGTCGAATGCAGATGGCCGCAGCGACATTCGATGCTGAATCTGGTGAGTATCGATGCGCCCTGGCACCCGCTGGAACAGCGTTCAACACCCTGGTTCTTTGCTTCGATGGACAAAACTGGCGTCGGATGAGAATGGGAATGCACGTTGCAGATTGGTGTCAGACTGATGATTGGCGACAGTATACGATTGCTGCCGCGACCGAGTTGGGTGCGGCTCTCGAATCGGTGCGTGGTGCCACAACGGGAACAAAAACAAACTTGTATGTGATGGACCATGAGGTCGTTAGTTACACACCCCCCACACGAACCATTAAGTATCGGTCAGGGTGGCTGCGCTCCGACACCTTGGCGATGACTCCGACACATGTCCGTGTCATGTACATGGGGTTGATTGACTCATACGATGGCGATCTGACTCTCCGCTTCTATAAGAACGGCTCCTGGTCTGAAGCGATTGATACGCAGACTGTGAAGACGCTTGGTATTGACGGAGGCAGTAGCGTCGTGACCGACATTGC
>TARA_R110002110_G_scaffold3305_7_pt1 | contig 17196 bp, 17 predicted proteins | sample TARA_R110002110 | Tara Oceans TARA_R110002110 (sample SAMEA4397330) | marine metagenome | biome: Polar Biome; feature: [SRF] surface water layer (ENVO:00010504); material: water (ENVO:00002006), including particulate matter (ENVO:01000060) such as... | depth 5 m
TTCCCCGGTCTCCCATTTCTTCAGGGTCTGAAGTGGCAAAGCGAGAACGTGGCCAAAAAACCGGACGAACAGGGTACCGGTTAGTCGCCGCATCAGATGCAGGGTCAGGAATTCACGAATGGCCCCGGTGACCATTGCAACAATCGTGGCGCCGAGAATGACAGCAAGCAGGATGGCCAGCAGATCCCAGTCGCCGACCACCAGTACGTCATCGATCAGGATTTTCGTGAAAAAGGGTGGCATCATTGCCAGTGCGGCCAGGAGTACGGATACCAGCATGATGCGCGATACCAGCGGTATGAACGGCCGGAGCAGTGGCAGGAACTGTTTGTATATCTTGGGAACGCTGGCACCGACGGCACCAAAGTCCGGGACATAGGAAATCACCAGAACATTGCCGTCCCAGGCTTCCAGAAAGCTTTCCAGTGTGACGCGGCTGACCCCGTGAACCGGATCGGCAATCAGTGCTTCACCTGATGTCACTTCGTAGAGAACGGCAAGACCACCATCGACGTTGCTGACGATGGCCGGCAGGGTGACCGCCGGAAGTTCTGACCCATCGATCACCATCAGACGGCTGAGATATCCGGATGCCTCAGCCTTGCGGCTCAGGGAATACATATCATCCGGCTGAGCATGAGCCAGTTGTGTTTCTTCAAGCTCCAGCGTCTCGAAGGGACGGTGGAAAAAAGCAGCGACCATGGCAAGGCAGGCGACACCGGCAAGGACGGGTGACTCTGTCGCGGCATGCCAGGCTTTGGTTCGGAATGGCCAGCGTCCGGCGCTGAAACTTTCAAGATGGATCTGCCGGACATAGGCAGCAGCAGGGCTGTCGGAATCGTCTGCTGTTGCCGTTATCAGTGTCTGTTGCTGACGGAGATGCCGGGACGCCTGATCTGCGAGCAATTCCTGAATGGCGTTTTCCGAGCCAAGTGACTGCTCGAAATCCTCGCGGTTAAGCGACAGCACGCGGGTCGGGCCATCGGCCGCCGCACCGGCAGACCGGGGCTCGTCATAAACCAGTGCCATTTCACCGAGAAAGGTGCCGGTCTCTTTGAAGCCGAGCAGTTTGTTACCGGCGGTTTCCTTGATGATTCGTAACCGGCCTTCACGGACGAAGAAAATCGCATCACCGGGGTCGCCTTCATGAAACAGTGTCTCGCCATCTGTGAGGTTCGTGGTGGCGATGCATTCGGCCAGTTTCCGGATGACCGGTGGTTTCAGACCGGAAAGCAAGTTCTGGGTTTTGAGGAAATTGAATTCCTCATTTCGGGCGGATGCTTCCTCAATGCGCGCGCGCATTTCCGGATGCCGGTCCATTGCTGCTTTAAAGGCATCGACGGAAAGTCGTAGTACGGTTGTACTGCCGGTCGCCCGGATCGTTGCCGAGGAGGGACCACCCTGCAGCAATCCGCGTTCGCCGAATCCGTCTCCCTTCTTGAGAACAGCCAGTGTGATTGGCTTGCCGTCAGCGCTGTCATCGACGACGCGTACCTTGCCGGTCTGAATCAGGCAGAAGCCGCCGCCGACCTCGCCGGTGCGGCGCAGAACTTCACCCAAGGCAAAGCTTTCGACAACGGCTCCTTCAAGCAGTTCGTCGAGAACCTCGTCTGGCAAGGTCGCAAAAAAGGGATGCGCCCCGAGCAGGGCACGCGTATCCGCGGTCATGTCCGTTTACCGGTCATAGGCTTGCAGGCCGGGAGGATGGTAAGGCATGTTCCTGACCATCCTCCCGTCTGTCATGACCTATTCGTCATCATCATCTGTCGGAATATCTTCGACGATCCCGAGAAGCGGATGGCCAACTTCGGCCGACGAGGCGATGTCTTCAATCCGGGCCTCGAAAAGTTCGTCGCGGATCGTTTCTTTGATCGCGTCGAGTTCCGGCCGGATAATGTTGCGGACCATGTAAATGGTGAAGCCGTCACTTTCCTTGATCGGGCCAATCAGATCGCCGGGGCTGGCAGCAAAAACGGCTGCTTCAATTTCACCGGTAACGGTTGCTCGGGTGACTTCGCCAACAAAACCGCCCTGCCGGAATGTATCGCCATCAATGGAATGCTCGACTGCCAGAGACTGGAAGCTTTCCTCGCCTTCTTCCAACTGGGAATACAACTCGTCTGCCATGTCTTCTTCAGCGACGGTGATCGAGTAGAGTTCGGCGACGTCATAAGCGTCTTTATTGATGGCAAAATATTCAGAAACATCGGCATCAGAAACAGTGGTACGCAGTTTGTTGCGCACGACGCCGATTTCAAAAACAGCCTGCAGAGTACTCAGGTCGACGTTGTTTTCAGCCATCCAGGCGTTGAACGTATCAGCCTTCTCGAGTTCGAGTTCATAACGGTATTCATCAAAAAAAGCCTGCAACTCATCCGCACTGGCCGAGATGCCATTCTGTTTGGCATGCTGCACAACGGCGGCATTCTTCACGGTTTCAGTGATGAGGTCCGTGTTCCCGAGAATTAATTGCCATTGCAAGGCTGATTTCACATCAATTGCTGCGCCATTTACGGTGATGAAGGCTGTCATTTTGTCCCCTAGATATTTTATTGTTTACAGAAGTTTCCCCGGAAAGACCGCTGACAGCTAAGCAGACAGGCTTCCACCCCTCTTCATCCTTTATCCCTGACCGGGGAGGTGGTGTATAGGGAAAACGACAACCCTTGCGGTGAGAAAGTATTATTCATGCTAGTAATGGCATAGGTTTGCGCCGTTTCAGGTTGGCTGCGGGAAAATCAGGGGGTTACTGTTCGCCTGTCATTACCACGGCCTGTCTGGTCAATATCCCGAGTTGCTCTGCAAGCAGCGATTGACGGATTTCCATTTCGACATCGTCGATGGACGGTTTCTGAAAACCGGCAATCAGATAGATATCGTATTCAGTTCCGTTTTTAAGCGGGCCGACGATTTCACCTTTGTCGACGCTGAAAACCGAAATAGCGACAGTTTCGGGCAGGTCACCGCGCGTTACTTCACCGAGATAGCCTGCTGCCGGACGTGTCGCCTGATCCGTTGAATGTTCCAGTGCTGCGAGATGGAAGTTCAGTGTGCCGTTCCGCAACTGATCAGCCATCTTTTCGGCTTCCCGTCGGGTGGGCAATGTCATTGCATACAGGGTGGCCGTTTCCAGTTCGGGTACAAGCTGCTGATAGGTCTCTGCAATTATTGTGTCATCGATAGCAAGCAACAGTTTGTCACGCAGGGCCCGCAGACGACAGGCATCGGCCATTGCCTTTTCATCCATATGATTGGCCTTCAGCCAGCGCCGTGTTTCATCGGCTGAGTCGATTCCCATTTCATAGCGAAAGTCATTAACTGCCTGCTGGAGATCATCGGCAGTCAGCTGAACTCCCGAATGAATCGAATGCTGAACAAGTACAGCCCGTTCTACGGTCAGGTCGAGGAAGGGTTCGGGGTCTTCGACGGATGACCAGGCCAGTGCGCGGCTTAAATTTACCTCGTCACCATTTATAGAAAAGGTTGTCATATCTGGTCCTGATGATGTTGATGGGGTGATAATACTGTGCGATGCCATAAATGTTGAAACAATTCCGATCCGTTGTATCGCCCGAATTCCGGGGCTGTTTTCAACAGTGTCAGATTAGCCAGAGCATATCTGATCTGACTGGTTTTGCTGAAGTGACTGGGAGGGTCATGAAGCGTTTTTCCAGACTGTTTTTTGCAGCGGCAGTGCTATGCCTGCCCTTCTCAGCAAGAGTGTCGGCGGAGACGTTGACGGATATGCTTGTTCTTGCTTATGACAGTAATCCCAAGATGTTAGCCGGCCGTCAGGCACTGCGCGTGGTGAACGAGCAGTTCCCGCAAGCGGTTGCGAACTGGCTCCCGACCCTGTCGACGGCAATGAGCGCTGACCGTTCCCTGAGCGCAAGCCAGAATACGGCTCCTTCCAACTCAAGAACGGATACTTACAAGAATACCCTAAGCTATGCCCAGACGGTTTTTGATGGTGGACGGAATTTCGCGCGACTCGACAAGGCTGTTGCCTCAATCCGGTCTCAGCAGGAGACGCTGAGACTGACCGAGCAGGGCGTTTTGCTGGATGTCGTGAAAGCCTATATGAACGTCATCCGGGACCGCCAAACGCTGGCTTTGCGTGAAGCCAACAAAACCCTGCTTGAGCAGCAGCTTGCCAGTACGCAGGTCCAGTTCAACCTGCAGCAGCGAACCATCGCCGATTTGTCTCAGGCTCAGGCACGGTTGCGGGCGGCTGAGGCGACAGTGATTGGTGCGGATAACAACCTGAAGAGTTCTGAAGCAAAATATCTCGAACTGACAGGCCTGTTCCCGGGTGAGCTGGAAATGCCCGGAAGGCCGGTAAACCTGCCGGTGGACATCGAAGAAACAACCATTCTGGCAGAGACTTTCCAGCCCACTGTGGAAATCGCCCAATATGCGATTGATCTCGCTGAATATGACGCTTCGATTGAAAACCGTTCCCGGCTTCCGACGCTTGGTCTGGCGGCCAGTCTGACGCATCAGCGAAGCAAGGAAGCTGGTGCCGGCCCTGCGACAGATCAGCGCGATATCAGTGCGACGGTTACACTGACCGTGCCGTTGTATCAGTCGGGTGCAGAGCTTTCGCGTCTGCGGGCGGCCCGTGTTCTTGTCGGCCAGCGTCGCACTGAACTGGAAGATACCAAACGATCAGCCCGGAGTGCGGCGGTTACGGCATGGCGCACCCATGTCAGCGCAAATGCCCAGATTGAATCGCTTCGGGAAGCCGCGAAAGCCGCGGAAACGGCCCGCGATGGCATCGCGCGGGAACTGAGTGTCGGTCGCCGTTCTGTGATCGACCTTCTGGATGCGGAGGCGGAGCTTCTGACGGCGCAGGTCAACCTTGCCGCAGGTGAGCGTGATGCGCTGGTTGCCGCCTTTGAGGTGCTGAATGCAACGGGGCAACTGACTGCCCGTGATCTCAACCTTCCGGCTGTTATCTACCGCCCCGTGGATGATTTCGAGCGCACGAAATGGAAACTCTACACAACCAGCGAATAGCGGGGCACTGTCTTAGGAAGCCTTTTTCGGTACTTCAAGACGTCTCCTGAAATCATCCGCCTGGCGGTGATGATGTATCTGTGGTTCCCGCTTTCGCTGCGGAATGTGAAGGTTCTGTTGTATGAACGTGGCATTGAAGTCAGCCATGAGGCAGTTCGGTTTTGGTCGCGCTCGACGTGCGTATTCTTTAATCTTGCCATTGTGTTTATCCTGTCGGATGAGGTTGAAGTTATGTGTATTAGGTATCCCTATGCCGTTCACATCTCTCCTGTCGTTGTTCTATGTGTGCCGTTCAACGCTTGCTTGTTCTCTCTCTCCTGCTAAAAGATTTGGGAAAAGTAGGTGTAACCTATTGATAAATAATACGGGGATGTTTGGGAAAAATACCCGGTAAGTGATTGGTGTAAAAGGATTGACTCAATCCTGCAGGGGTCACCAGACCTTTGGATATCGTGGCGGGCTGATGGCGACAGGGATGGGGGAAGTGGTGAGAAAATTTACGGTAATAGCAGGTCTGGTTTCAGTGCTGGTACTTGGATCTTCCGGTGCACAATCAGCCCAGATGTATGATATGCGTGTGTTCCTGAATCAGGGACATCCGTTTGACCGGTCTGCACGGCGTGCTCCGGCAGCACCGGTTGCGCAGCAGCCGGTCGCGGCCATCCCCGCGACATCATCTACGCCGCCTTCTGTTCCCCAGACCGCCAGTGCGGATCCGATGGCAGGAGCGGACGAGCTTAAATTCAATGATATCGTGTCTGAAATTCGTCTCGGTGCGTTCTGGCACGATACCGGGCCGTTTGGCAGCAGCAAGGAAAGCGGTATCGACGGCAATTTTGAAGTGCTGTTCCAGTCGCCGTCTTTCTTTGAATATATCTGGTCACCACGTCCGCATCTTGGCGTTACCGTCAACAGTGAAGGTGACACCAGTCAGGCCTATTTCGGAATTACCTACGAATGGGATATCTGGGAAGGCACCTTCGGTGGCTTCAGCTGGGGCGGGGCAGTGCATGACGGCAAGATCCGCACGCTGGAAACCGACCGCAAGGAGCTTGGTTGCCGGTTGCTGTTCCGGGAAAGTTTCTTCCTCGGATACCGCTTCAACGAACACCACAACGTCCAGCTTCACCTTGATCACATTTCCAATGCGAAACTTTGTGATACCAATGAAGGTCTGGATAATTTCGGGGTCCGCTACGGCTATCTGTTCTGATCGACAGACAGATACAGACCGTTACTGTTCCGGCTTCCACTGGTCGGCACGGAATTCTGCCTCCTGAATTTCCGCATCGGTGAGTCGACTGCGCATTTCCAGCAACACAGGTTCCAGTGCCGGGTTTTCATTTCTCACCGCGAGGGTCAGCCATTTGCAGGCTTCGATGACATCCTGGGGAATGCCTTTCCCGTCCTGCAACAGGCGCGACAATCGGGCCTGAGCCAGACCATGCCCCTTGCGAGCGGCTTTCAGTAACCATTCAGCAGACTGATGAAAGTCCGGTTTTACGCCGAGGCCACGTCGATACATCATGCCGATTTTGTATTGAGCTTCCGGATTGCCGGATTCAGCAAGAGGCTGCCACTCTGTCAGCGCCGTTTTATAATCCCGGTTGTTGTAGGCGGTTTCACCTTCATCAAACCCGGCCATAACGGTTGCGCCGGAGAACATCAGGCCAACTGAAACAATGACAGCAAGCGACGGCAGGAATTTCATGGAAAAATCCTATCCAAACTCCTGCGTTTCGTGAAGAAGAATTAATAGCGGCCGGTTCTGCTGTTGTCGGGATATCTGATGAAACTGGGTGAGAGTGTTGGTCGGAGTTACTCCGGAGCCTTCAGAAACTCCAGTGCAGGATGCGTACGTTTAAGATCAATCTCATGGATTTCAGCGGTTACCACCCCTTCAGCCACGAAAGGATCGGACTGGATGCGGGTTTCATGGAGTTCGCGTGTCTCTCCATGAGAAAAGATCGCCCCGCCCGCAGCGGGCTGGATCGACCCGACGCCCAAAAATACCCCGTCAGCGAATCCTTTGGCGATCCATTCATTATGAGCAGCCATGAATTCTGGTGCTGCGGCGCGGTTTTCTGAGAATCTCAGGAAGGTGACGAACATGGATGCTCCTGTCTGTCGTTGAAAGAAGGCGCGCATTGCGCGTCGAGCCAGCGTTCGATTTCAGCAACTTCGTGGCGGATGTAAGCCTCGTCGCGAAAAACTGTCGCCATCACGGCTACGCCCTGCGACCAGGTAAGCAGGTGAAGTGCCAGTGCGTCGTTTGCTTCAACTGAACCGAGAGAACGAAACTGTCTGGTCAGCCAGTCCTGAAACAGGCCAAAGATTTCAGCTGCCCGCTGTTGTGAAACGTGACCGAGTTTGGCGAGTTCCGAGCACAGCGTCCCAACCGGACAACCGTAGGCCATGATGCTGGTACGATTGGTGATCAGGATACGGATGAAGGAAATAATGCGGTCGCGCGGTTCGTCGGTGCTGGTTTCCCAGTGCCTGAGCATGGCGCGTGTCCGCTCAATACGGGAGGTGATGACCGCATTGAGGATATCATCTTTGGTTTTGAAATGATGGTAGAAATTCCCGCGCGAAATTCCCACAGAAGCGGAAATGTCTGAAAAGGATGTGGCTTCGAAACCCATTTCATAAAAAAGCGTATCAGCTTTTTCGATAATCATGTCGCGGGTTGCTGGCTTCGGCACAGATGGACCTTCTGCTTTGCAGGTTTGACGAAACCAACAATTAGGACGTCTGTCCTAATTGTCAAACGTTGCATCTCATCCTGCTGCTTTCCGCTGCATCAGAGACATCCGTTTTCGTATGAAACCAGATCAGCCCTGCGGTTTTGCCGCCGCCTCATTGAAAGCCCGGAAGGTTTGTTCGATGGCGTCGCGACCAAGGTCACGGGTGATGAAAACCAGCCGGGACCGGTGATCGTCAGTTGGCCAGGCATCAAGCCTGACGGGCGGGTGAAACACATGCTGGACGCCGTGGAGGACAATTGGAAGGTCTTCGCCAGCGAGGTTCAGGATGCCCTTGATCCGCAACAGGCTGTCGCCCCGTGTGGCAATCAGCATCTCAATCCAGGTGACGATACCATCCCAGTTCAGGGGCTCATCGAAGGTCAGGCTGAAGCTGCTGACACGGGCATCGTGCCGGTTGATGTCGTGATGGTGGTGATGATGATCTCCATGATCATGGCCATCATCGCTATAGGCCTCGTCACGTAGCCAGTTTGCGACGTCCGGTATTTTCTGACCGGGCTGGAACAGGCCTGCGTTCAGCAGGTGCTGCGGATCAATGAGGCCATTCGTGACCCTGTAGACGGGTGCCGCCGGGTTGAGGGCGTTAAGTCGTATTTCCAGCGCCTTTAGCTGTTCTGTATCAGCCAGATCGGTTTTTGTGATCAGGATGCGGTCTGCAACGGCGGCCTGTTTGATGGCTTCGGCATGTTCATCAAGCGTCAGCATGCCGTTGGCAGCATCGACGGTGGTGACAATGCCGTCAAACCTGAAGCGGGCACCGATCATCGGATCGGTCATCAGCGTATGCAGAACAGGCGCAGGATCGGCCAGTCCGGTGGTTTCAATGATGACCCGGCGGAACATCGGTACTTCGCCGGATGCCCGTTTTGCATAGAGGTCACGAAGGCTGTCGACAAGGTCGGTACGCACGGTGCAGCAGAGGCATCCGGAATTCAGCAGCACCGTGGATTCATCAAGTTCGCGGACCAGCAGGTGATCAAGGCCGATCTCGCCGAACTCGTTCACCAGAACGGCTGTGTCCGAGAGTAACGGCTGTTGCAGCAGATGATTGAGCAGGGTGGTTTTGCCACTGCCAAGGAAACCGGTGATCACCGTAACCGGCACCGCTTCAGCGGCTTCTGTCGCAACGTCACGGGTCATTTACGATACAGGTCCTCAGGTGAAATCTCGACATCAGTGATGGCTGTAACAACATCATTCCGGATCGCCTGAAAGAAGCAGTTCCGGCGACCGGTATGACAGGCAACACCTTTCTGGTCGACGATCAGCAGCAGGGTGTCGCCGTCGCAATCCACCCGGGCGTCAATGAGACGCTGGATCTGTCCGGATGTCTCACCCTTGCGCCATAATGCCTGTCGCGAGCGTGACCAGTAACAGACACGTCCGGTGGACAATGTCTCTTTCACGGCCTTGGCTGACATCCAGGCCATCATCAGCACTTCACCGCTGTCACCTTGTTGGGCGATAGCGGCAACGAGACCATCGCCGTTAAAGGTGATGGTCTGAATGAGGGCCGAGATTGCAGCATCGGACGGGGCCACATAGGCCCCGCCATTCTCCGCCGGTATCAGGTCAGGCATTGGCTTTCAGTGCTGCGAAGCCCTGCTCGAGATCGGCTTTCAGATCATCGATATCTTCAAGGCCGGCGTGAATGCGGAGGCTGGGGCCTGCGGCTTCCCATTTCGAGGCAGTTCGGTAGGCGCCGGGGTTGGTCGGCAGAATCAGGCTTTCAAAGCCACCCCAGCTGGCACCCATGCCATAGAGACTGAGCGAATCCAGCATGGCATCGACGGCTTCTTTACGGACATCCTTCAGGATCAGTCCGAACAGACCGCAGGAGCCTTTGAAATCACGTTTCCATAATGCATGACCGGGATCGCCGGGCAGGGCAGGGTGAAGCACGCGCTCGACTTCGTTGCGTGCAGCCAGCCAGTTGGCAAGCTCGATGCCGGTCTTCATGTGCCGTTCGAGACGCACCGAAATCGTCCGTAATCCACGCAGACCGAGGAACAGTTCCTCGGTACCGGCACAGACACCCTGATGCACACAGAAGGTCTTGAGCTGAAGATAGAGTTCTTCATTTGCTGCTGTAGCGCAGCCCAGCATGGCATCAGAATGTCCGCAGATATATTTAGTGCAGGCATGGATGGAGATATCAACGCCAAGGTCGAACGGTTTGCAGTAAACCGGTGTGCCCCAGGTATTATCCATGAAAACCAGCGCGCCGGCGGCATGTGCCGCAGCCGAAATAGCTGGAATGTCCTGCATGTCGAAGGTCAGCGAGCCCGGGGCTTCGACGAACACAATCTTCGTGTTCTTCTGGATCAGCCCGGCGATATCGCCTGCGATCAGCGGATCGTAGAAGGTTACTTCAATACCGAGGCGCTGCAGATGTGAGGTCGCGAAACGCCTGACCGGGCCGTAAACCGAGTCCGTTATCAGGACATGATCGCCGGTCGACAGAAAGGCCAGTAATGACGATGTCAGAGCAGACAGTCCGGAAGACATGGAAACCGTGCTAAAGCCACCTTCAAGTGCGGCAACCGCTGCTTCGAACGCCTCGGTTGTCGGTGTGCCGACCCGGCCATAACGATTGCTGAAATTACCGGCCTTCGTGGCGGCTTCCAGTTCAGCAACTGTCGGGTGAGTGATCGTCGAAACACGATAAACCGGCACATTGACGGCGCCGTTATGATCTTCCGGTGAGCGACCGGAAGTGACAATAACTGTATCTTCTTTCATGGGATTTCCGTTAGACTGTCCTGAATATCAGTCACTTTCTCATTCAAACAGCGCCACTGCAATCTGCGAGTTCCCGAATTGTGGTTACCCGCAGTGCCGCGGCAACGGAGAAACGACAATGAAGATATCCATTCTTTCCGTCATGTTATTCACGTCTTCGGTTTTCCTCTCGGCTGGTCAGGCAGTGGCCTGTTCGGATGAAGCCTGGGATGTTGAATTTGAGGCTGAACAACTGACGATCGAAGATATTGAGAAGCTGTATATCGACGCTGTTCGCAATCAGGCGAGCTGAAGTTCAGCCGGTCGTCGGACGGTGGTGCCCCTGCCATTCGACGGACAGGGCTTCTGGTGCGCTCAGTACGCAGCCATCAATCAGCCAGCGCCCGTCCGGCTGTTGTTCCATGAAGTAATGAGCTGTTGTCTGCGTACCATCGGGGCCGGTCAGCAGAACCCGCTGGGTTGGCTGGCCGCGCAGCATGACGACATCAAGGAAGGTGACGGATTGCGGCCGGTAAACCGGCGGGTATCCTGATTTCACCATCGAGAGGAAGCGTTCGGGGGATCCGAATGTTTTCTGGATTTTTGGTGAAGCAAACGAGAAGGCGAGGGCTGCGTTATCCTGCCGGAAGGCCGCCAGTTGTTGTTCGACAACCGACTTTATCGCACCACGATCCGGTTCTGCGGATATCGCTCCTGAGGTGAAGAACAATGCCCAGAGACTGAAAGCGATGGCTGCTGTAACAGGGTTTCTGATTCTCATAATGAATAAATCGGAATGCCAGCACAGCCTTTCAAGTGAAAAGACCTGATACGCATGTATGGGGAGGGGCCGCAGGCGGGGCGGAAGCTACTCTTCTTCTTTCTCCCGTTTTCCGAATCGCCGGTCACGGGCAGCGACAAATTCCGCCAGTTCTGCATCCTGCCAGTTCTTGGTCTTTTCCAGTTCTGCGGTGGCCAGATCAGCAACAGCATCAATAATCCGGCGCTCAGCATTGGTGAAGCTGGACTGGATTTCGAAAGCATCCATCAGGATATTGATCAGGTTGCGGTGCATCACCGACACCCATTCCTTGAGGTGCAGATCCAGCGGTCGTGCGATATCAAAAATCCGGACGACATGGGCAATTCGGCCAGCCGCAGATTCCCGTTCGCGCTGCACACAGGCATCGCGAAACATGGGTTGGATTTCGTGGATCACGTCAGCCCGCCAGCCGGTAATCTCTGCGCTTCCGTACCCGTTTTTGTCGAGAATAGCTTTCCAGCGCCACATCAGGGAGGCCGCCCAGACGACCGTATCATGATCCTCGACGGGCTCAAGCCGGGCATTGCACGCAGCGGCCGCCCGTCGGAAGACAGGGTTTACGACGCGGGTCTTGAGACCTTTTTCTGCGTCAGCCAGATAACTCCGGAGCATGGTCTCCCGGCGCTTGTCGTTGAATGCCCCGACCGCATCCAGTCCTGTCATCGAGCGATCAAGCTGGTCCAGCAGGCTTTCTATGGACTTCTTGTTTGCTGACGAAACCTGCAGTGGTTTTTTCTGATCTTTCTCAAGCGCCAGCGCATCCGCCAGTTCAATGGGCAAGCACCGGCTGGCCACCCGGAAATGCCCGATCATGGCGTCAATCAGCATGTCGGTTTCTTCGCGCTGAAGCGCACTTGGATCTTCAATGGCTTTGAGATTTTGCAGATACTTCGTCACCAACCCGAAATCCTGGCGAACATGGATAAGTGAAAGGGGAAGGTGATTGGCCAGCGCCGGGTCAAACCCGTCATCCCCAAGCAGATTGACCACATCATCTCTGGCAACGCCCAGTTCGAAAGCAAGCTCACGATCTGATGCACCATTTGCCATCAGGGTCTTCAGCTGGTCTGTGAATGTTCGCGTTGCCGGTGCAAGGATAGCGTCAGCGGCAAGCAGATCGCGAAGCATGATCAGGGTGTTTCTGTCCACCAGACGCATGGTTGTATTGGTGTCACCGGCAGCCTCAATGGCTTCAGCCCGTACCTTGTTGATGTAGTCAATGAATCGCTGAACCTGATCCCGGTTTTTCAGGATACCGGTGATATATTTGGCTCCGGCTGCGGTCATTCGCTTCAGCAACGCCCCGGCTTCCGGGGTATACAGGGCCTCATCAATGAGCTGGCCGGTCAGCATCTCGTCGAGGTTGTCTGAAACCTCATGCACCAGTTTTGAAATCGCCTGCGTGCTGAGCGCATCCCACAGACCTGCAGTGTCATAGAAATGGACCAGCCCGGGAACCCGTTCAACATCATGGAGCAGCCGGGGGTTGCGGGTCATGAAGGGTTCAAACGCCATCGTAAACAAACGACGCGCCCTCTGAGGACGCTGCTTGTTCAGATGTATGATGAGGTTTTCGCGGATCGCATCGCGTTTGCCGCTGGGCGGACCAAGCTGTCCGGCATCAAGCATCGTCAGCAAATCCCGGATTGCGACGTTATCGACGCGGGAGAGAAGCTGGGCTACGAGGGCATTAATTTGATCGTATTGCATGACGCGTTGAAACGATCCGCTACTTTAGTACTAAGACGGACTATGCCGTTCACTTATGGTAAAAGGGTTAACGTTGATCAGGTTGATTTGTTCCGCCGCAGTTCTTTACATGACATCATCTGGCGAAACTGCATCAAACCATCGGCTTTCATGACCTTCAGGAACCGCAACCAGGTTGAGATGACTGCCTGACCCCGCATCATCAGAATGAATCGGAACCAGGTCAATCCCGGTTTTCGGGCCATTCCAGGGCTGTAAGCCATAGAGCTGATAGCCGTACGACATCAGAAGCCTGCCTGCCTTGCCACCGTCATCGCCATTGCGACTTTCAAAAAGGACAATGGGCAGGTGCCGGCTGATAACGTTACGAGCACCCTCCAGCACTTCGAACTCATGGTCTTCGACATCAAGCTTTATCATATCAGGCGGTGAAATATCGAGATCGTCCAGCCGGGCGACCGGCACAGACCGGTCATCGTGTTTCTGACCGCCTGTCCCGGGCATGACTTTTATCAGATGAGTTGCCCGGTCAGCAGATATTGCTGAATAGCCTGAATGGTTTGAAAGTCCGTGTCCCATCACTTCAATGGTCTGGCATTCCAGAGCTTTTGCCATGCCGGATATCGCCGCGTTCATCTCTCCTGAAACATCGAAGGAATAGACAGGTCCGTGATAATGTGGATGGGTTGCCGCCAGCAGCGAATAATATCCCCAGTTGGCACCGACATCATAAAAGCAATTCGATCTGGCCAGCATTGCTTCAAGAAACATTGTTTCAGCGAGTTCGTAACCACCGAACAAAGCCCGACTCGCAAATGCAAGGTAAGCTGACTGATGGGCGTTGAATTCGACTTTGCTGGCTGAGCCATCAGCCTGTCTGACGGTAAATATCCCTCTGGAGGGGAGCTTCATCCAGCCATGGAGAATAACGTCGGCGCTTTGTCCGATCTTTCGTCCCAGTTTCTTCAATCCATGCGGCTTCTTTAACGGATCGTATAACCGCAGCCGGGACAGTAAAGGCAGGCTAATGCCTTCAATGAATTCCCTCTGCTGAACCGCAACCGAGATGGGTTTATGATTTCTGGCCGGACTGTTCACTGTTCGCCTGTTCGACAAGGTAAGAATGGAATCAGCAGATAACATCCGGGCTCACCGTGTAATATTGTCTTAACAGGTTAAGTTCTCGGTCAATTCTGCCTTCATCTTCTTTGCAGAAAAAGGAAAAGGCCGCCGGAGAAACTCCAGCGACCTTTTCATATTGGCTCCCCGGGCCGGACTCGAACCAGCGACCGGGCGGTTAACAGCCGCCTGCTCTACCAACTGAGCTACCGAGGATCACGCAGCCCCGCATACTTGCGGGAGCGGGTATATAACAAAACACTCTGGCAGTTTCCAGAGGGAATTTTATCCCCGTCTAAATTGGAGGCCCGGGCCGGAATCGAACCGACGTACAAGGATTTGCAGTCCTCTGCATAACCACTCTGCTACCGGGCCATCCGGTTTGGAGGCGCAGCATATAGACCGCCGCAGGGGCGGGGGTCAAGCAATGCCACGTGATTTGCCCGTGATTATCCGCATGACGGCGTTGTACAGCAGCCCGCCTGGCCTTATACAAAGCGGGCAAGCGGTCGCAGCGGTGCGACTGCGTGAAGGATACGGAGCTTTCCAATGGATTTCGAACGCGCACGCCGCAATATGATTGACAGTCAGGTTCGCCCGAACCGGGTCACTGATATCGCTGTCATTGATGCGATGGCATCTGTACCGCGTGAGTTGTTCCTGCCAAAAGCCCGCCAGGGTATCGCCTATGTTGACGAAGACATAGACTTGGGCGATGGCCGCTACATGCTGGAGCCGATGGTTTTCGCCCGGTTGTTGCAGGCAGCCGAAATCAGGCCGACCGATGCTGTTCTGGATGTGGCCTGCGCCAGTGGATATTCCTCGGCTGTGATCGGCCGGTTCGCTGCTGCTGTGGTCGGGCTGGAAAGTAATTCTGATTTTGCCACCGCTGCGTCTAAAACCATGATCGACATGAACGCGGATAACGCGGTTATTGTCGAAGGGGAACTGATCGCCGGATATGCCAAACAGGCACCGTATGATGTGATTTTCATCAACGGATCGATTGAAGCGGAGCCTGCAGACCTGCTGTCACAGCTGGGTGAGGGCGGCCGGATGGTTGCGGTTATGAAGGGGGAGAGTGGTGGTGCTGCCCGTCTGTGGGAGAAGCGTGCGGGAAGGATAACTGCGCGCACCCTGTTCGACGCGGGCGTGCCTTTGCTGAAGGAATTTGCAAAGACACCCGAGTTTGTTTTCTGAAGCTCTGAAGCAGACTTTTTCAAGTCATCTTCAAAGGTTAGCAAATTCTTAATTTTCAGTTCTTACAGTAATGGCAAGACTAGCGAATAAAATTCGTTGCCTCGCTGAGTAAGCTGGGGTACAAAATTCAAACGTTAACCATATTGTGTGCCTGCCTGCCGGGCTGTATCGGGAAATCAGGGTCTTATTCTCATGAAGCAGAAGCTTTTAGCCGCCGCCAGCGCCGTTGTTCTCTCACTCACCTCTGCCGGCTCCGTGCTGGCTGAGAGTTTTGATGAGGCGCTTGCCAAAGCCTATATGACCAATCCGACATTGCAGGCGCAGCGCGCAGCTGTTCGCGGAACTGATGAAGATGTTCCGCAGGCCTTGTCGAACTGGCGCCCGACAGTCGAGCTGAACGGTTCGGTTGGCCGGGTTCGTGCGACAAGCAACTCTTTCAATCCGAATGATCAAAGTCGCACCGAGCGTTCTGTCGATTTTACGATTGAGCAGCCAATTTTTCGAGGGTGGCGTACCGTTCGCGAGACCGAGCAGGCTGAGAATAATGTTCTGTCCTCCCGCGCTGACCTGACGGACACAGAGCAGACTGTGCTGCTTGCAGCAGCAACAGCTTATCTTGATGTGCTTCGGGATATTGCGACGCTGGACCTCAACCGGAATAACGAGCTGGTGCTGCGTCGTCAGCTTCAGGCTGCTCAGGACCGGTTCGCAGTTGGTGAAATTACCCGGACGGATGTGTCGCAGTCGGAAGCCCGTCTGGCGCAGTCCGCAGCAGACCGTATTCAGGCAGAAGGCAATCTTGAACAATCCCGTGCGGCCTACCGGAATGCGGTTGGTGATCTGCCGGGGACACTTGATCAGGCGCCTGAAATAGGCGGGGTTCCTGCCACGGAAGATGAAGCGCTGGCGATTGCTCTGGGCACAAACCCGTCGGTTGCTTCCGCAGATTTTTCTGAGCGTGCTGCGCGGGAAAATATCGGCCTTGTTCGGGGTGAATTGCTTCCGGAAGTCTCGCTGGTGGGCCAGTGGGGGCGTGATATCGACACTTCAAGCAACAACAGTAAGGTGACCGAGCTCGAAGTCCGGGCTGATGTGTCTGTGCCGTTGTATCAGGCGGGGGATGTTTATTCCCGCCTTCGTGAAGCCAAGCAGGTTGCCGGGCAGCGTCGCCAGGAACTGGATGAAGCCAAGCGTAATGTTGCAGAAGATGTGAAACGTGCATGGGAAGATCTGGTCACTGCCCGTGCCCGTATTCAGGCTTTCAACAGTCAGATAGAATCCAATACCATCGCCCTTGATGGCGTTCGTCGTGAGAATGCGGTTGGTGCACGTACCATTCTGGACGTGCTGGATCAGGAACAGGAACTGCTGGATTCGCAGGTGAACCTGGTTCGGGCTGTCCGGGACGAAAAGGCCGCCGCTTTGCAGCTTCGGGCTGCTATCGGTACTCTGACAGCGGTGGATCTTGCCCTGCCTGTCGAAATTTATGATCCGATGGCTAATTATCGCCGGGTTCGCGGTAAATGGTTTGGTGGCGATATCAAGGAAGACTGATATTTACGATATCTGTCTGTTGCGGTAATTCTTCCTTAATCTGATTGTATTCTATTTTGTCTTAGCGATAAATCAGTACTATCCTTCTGTATAGTGCTTCAAGGATTAGGGAAGACGGCGCGATGAGCGACGATAACGCACAACAAGAACCCTCGATGGAGGATATCCTCGCATCCATTCGGAGAATTTTGTCCGAAGACGAGCAGGAAGAGCAGAATGCAGCGGAGGCAGCACCGCCGCCACCGCCGCCACCGCCGCCACCTCCACCGCCGCCACCTCCGC
>TARA_R110002110_G_scaffold415764_1_pt1 | contig 17173 bp, 13 predicted proteins | sample TARA_R110002110 | Tara Oceans TARA_R110002110 (sample SAMEA4397330) | marine metagenome | biome: Polar Biome; feature: [SRF] surface water layer (ENVO:00010504); material: water (ENVO:00002006), including particulate matter (ENVO:01000060) such as... | depth 5 m
CCATGCCTGATTGAAAAAAGAGCCGGCCGGCCTGCACGGAGCCTATTCGGAGCAGGAGCTCCGGGTGTTTCTCCCAAGCAAGGGCTTGGGAGAGAGGGTATACCGACTTAATTGACTCTGAATATATGTAGTTTTATCATAATCAAGGCAATTACTAAATTCAAACTCAAGTGAATTTTTGGATTAGGTAGTTGTATTATTTCTCCAAAACAGCCACAATCAACAGGTAAATTTAGACTTAAAATTAATATTGAGACAATTAATGAAAAAAAACCTACTTTTATTTAGCGTTCTTTTTTTTATTTCACCTAATATTTTTTCTCAAAAAATATTAGGTGATTTTTTCTTTGGGGATATTGTAAATATTCATCCAATTAATGATGAAGATATCATTGTTGTATCAAACGATTTGGATCATCATGTATTTATGGTTTCCCTTGATGATGGTAAAATCCTCAAAAAATATATACCTGAAGGAAGAGGTCCAGGTGAATCTTTAAGAATTGAATCCTCAGTATTAATTGAAAATGAATTATATTTAAAAGAGAATAGCGGACAAATTACTATTATAGATGTTCTTAAGAGTAAAATAATAAAAGAACAAATAGTGCGTCTTCCTGGTCAGTCAAATCACCTTTCTTTTTATGAAAATAATCTGCTCTCAGGTACATCTTTCTACGTGAATCCGGCTTTTTTAAGATCAAAGAGATCTACTCTTCCTTTAGGGTATGTTTTGGACAGGAAAACCTTAGAAGTGAAAGATACTTTGTTCTTTGACTTGAAAAAATCGGGATTGTTAGAAGTATCAGGAATAAGCAAAATCGAATTCTATTCTCTTGAATCTTTCTTCATTCAAATATCTGAAACCGAATATTTATTTGCGCTTAAAGGCTTAAATAAAATCCATAAAATGAAGAAAGATGAATCAGAATTTTCAGTTTCTAAAACGTACAATATTAATTTAGAAAACAATTTTAATTTAAAAACTATAGAGCGCTCAGGGGTAGGTTTTGGAATTAAGATTCCTGCTTCTTTAAATGATTTTTTTATACTAAAAGATAGCAAAAGTGGAGAATTAAAATATTCATTTTCCTTTGGATACAATTCCCAAAACATTCCCTATGGTTACGCATCTTATAACAATATTATTGATGAGTTTGAATATCATTATCTTGATGTAGAAACGCCTGATATATCATCGCCGCTAGGGTGTCGTAAATTTAAAGAAAAATATTACTGCTTCGAAAATGAAGTAGCTGGTCCAAACGGTGGAACCGTATTTATTATCGACTGATTTAGTTGTGCCGTTTTAATATCTTAATACAGTTTTTCTAAAAATATAAATTAACTGTATGAGCTTATCTAAAACAACACTTGGGAATTTTGAATTATACACCATCGAAACCGGAGATTTCAAACTGGATGGCGGTGCTATGTTTGGTGTGGTGCCTAAAACATTGTGGTCACGTGGAATTCCTGCGGATGAAAAAAATCGCATCCAAATGACCATGAGGTGCTTGCTCATTAAATCAAAAGCTACAAACAAGTTATATTTGATTGATAATGGGCTTGGAACAAAATTCAGTGAAAAAATGATGAAGATCTATCAAGTAGATTTCAGTGAGCGTGACATGCAAAAGTCATTCAAAGAACATGGTTTTTCTTTTGAAGATGTAACCGATGTCATTTTTACTCATCTTCATTTTGATCATTGCGGCGGAACTTCTTATCTGGATGAAGCCGGTAATTCTAAATTCACTTTTCCGAACGCCGAATATCACGTTACTAAAACTCATTGGGAAACAGCGACAAATCCAAATGCTCGTGAAAAAGCTAGTTTTCTTCCTGAAAACATCAATCCACTAAAAGAAACTGATAAACTTCATTTGGTTGATGAAAACCATGAGTTTGAACCCGGATTGTCAACCATTATTGTAAACGGGCATACACTTGGCCAACAGCTCCCTTTGATTGAAGGAGATCATAAAAAGCTTTGTTTTGTTGCCGATTTGCTCCCAACTCACGTTCATGTTCCGCTGCCTTGGGTAATGGGTTATGATATGTATCCGGCAGAAACCTTGAAAGAAAAAGAGGATTTCCTGAAGAGAGCAGTGGAAGAAGATTTCTATCTCTATCTTGAACATGACTACTACAAAGAAATTATCAAACTTGAGTTTGCCGAAGGTAAATACTCGGTTACTGATTCTCTTTCCTTAAATGAATTATAGCTAGTGTAAAGTCAATGTTCAGATGTCGTAAAACACCTTACAGATCTAGGACAATTCATGGATGACGCTACGCTAGTGCTTTTACCATAAAGAAAATAAAGCAATAATTTAGTTATCAGCTTTGCATTTAATTCGGTTTAAGTGATTACCTGAGCTCAACTTTAGAAAGGGATTATAACCATTTGATAAACAAATATTTATCGATTTTCTTCAGCAGAAGAACCGACAATAATTGATTGTACAATGTCTATAGACTTTCGGAATTCAAACTTGCACATTCAAAATACTGCCTTCGATCATCGTTTTGCCTTACTTTTGTGCCGCCAAAAGTAACAATGCCAAAGGCATCCCTATGGGTAAGCTCCCGGCTATGAACACTGGTCGGTGTGAGGAACAGCGTTGCTGAATAAATCTCATGGTCTTCGTTCTTCCCAGATAGCTTCCACTATCGAGCCGGTAGAGATTTATTCGTCCATTCGGACACGCAAACCTGTTCGCTCACTTTCTCCGACCACCGTTCAAAGGCCTGGTAATTGGAAGCCGTATAGACAAAAAACCTCAACATGTAAGTAACAATAATGGACGTGTTCTTATATCAAACTGAGGTTTATTATTTATTGGTTAATCATTAAGGTGAGTTAAACTTCTCATCATCTCACCCCAATAACGACTATACTAATTAACCATTAACTACACTAGCAATAAACCACATCATTTACGGTTTTTTAGAGTATGTTAAGCTAGATTTTCTTTTCTTAAGTGTATGCAAAAAAACCAATCACAATCTAAATCGGAGCTCATAAAAAATGAGCTCCATGAAGCGTTTGATAAACTAGAACGCAGAGCTCTGTTTTCACGACTTCTGTTTGGCGCTTCACTACTGATTTTAACCGTAGTCATCTTGATTGCCACGGAACAATTTCAATTTCTGGATGCTGCTACTAAAATTGGATTTTTACTTGTTGGGATTATTCTAAGTCTCGGTTTATTTGTTTGGCTTCATAGAAAAATCACTTCTGTTTCATTTGACGCTTTTTACAGAACTTTTGCCCGAACTCAAGATCTCAACGAAATAAATTATTATCTGGATCTGGAACAAGATAACGTAGCTGATTCGTCTCTGGTTCAGGCCGCTCTGGAGAAAAACCTTTCTTCTATAGACTATCAAAACTTTACGGAAAAATTAGATTCTTATGCTGAATCTCAGTCACAAACTCAGTTCTTCAATCGATCTTTAAAAATCGTGAGTGCTGTTACCCTCTTTTTTGCAATTACAGCATTTTCCTTTTCTGACGGCACAAAAAGAGCGGCACTATTATGGAATTCCTTTGAGAAACCAAATCCTTATTCCTACTCTATAAAACCTGGTGATGTCACTTTCGAACAGGGTTCGTCCTTTTCTGCTTCTATTCAATTTGATGAGAATAAGCTGCCTGATAATGTAAATCTTTTTGTGAAGACGGAAGTTGAAACAGATTTTCGTTCTTTGAATATGGAGCCTTCCAATTCAGGATTTGTTTCTATTCCATTCAATTTGAATAACAATCTGGAATATTTTGTTCAGATGAACGAATTTCAATCTGAAACGTATAATGCACTTGTACAACTTCGCCCTCGTTTTTCAGATCTCAACGCAACCGTTATTCCTCCCGGTTACACTAAGTTAGATTCATCTGCTCAATCCTATCCATTTTCGTTGATTCGAGCATATCAAGGATCAAATCTAAGTTTAGAAGGGAATTTGAATAAAGATATATCTGATCTGGTGATTGTTAGCAGTTCAAATAGCCTGGATAGTAATTACGTAAATGCGCTTAATTTTACTGCTTCTTTTACAGTAACAAAACCTGATACAATCTCTTTTATATTAGAAGATGAAAACGGATTACAAAACAAAAATCCTTTTCAATTTATTATAGAACCGATTTTAGACGACTATCCAATTGTAGAGTTGGTTGAACCAAGTGCTTCTTTTGAGATGGTTGAACCAAAGACTTTAGCACTTACATTTAAAGCTACCGATGACTTCAACATTACGAAAGGCCAGCTTAGGTACGAGCTCAAGAAAGCATATGTGGATGAACCCAGAACTTCAGCCATTAAAATAAATCGCCCTGCAAATGGCGTGCTCCAGAGATTTAATTGGGATCTCTCAAAATTAGATCTTTCTCCTCTTGATGAACTTACATTCTGGATCGAAGCCTCTGATAACGATGGTTATAATGGACGAAAGACTTCCCGTTCTCAGGAAATCACGCTAACCGTTCCTTCTTTGGTAGATTATTTTGAGTCCCTCGATAAAAAAGAACAAGATGTTGAAACCGATTTGGAATCAATTTCAGAGTCTTTTGAGGAAATGAGTGAATCCTATGAAGAGTTTGAAGAGAGTCTCAAAGAAAACCCGGAAACCACCTATGAAAATCAAAGACAAGTTGAAGAGGCTGTAAAAAAGCAGGAAGAAGTTCAAAAGAAAATTGATGAGCTGAACAAGAAATTCGATGAGATCAAAAAAGAGTTGAGCGAAAATAATTTATTGAGTGAGGAAACTCAAAAAGCGTACGATGAACTTAAAAAGCTGATGGAGGAAATTGATGACCCTGGTTTACGTGAGGCTCTGGAAAAGCTTCGGGAAAACATGCAACAATTAACTCCTGAACAACTTCGTAAAGCCATGGAGGAAGTAACGTTCAGTGAAGAGGATTTCAAAAAACGACTGGAAAGAACTATTGAACTTTTCAAGCAATTGAAGTTGATGTCGGATATGGAAAAACTGGCGAAATCTTTTGAAGATCAGGCCCGACAAGAAAAAGAGCTGGCAGAAAATCCTCCATCACAAGAAGAAGCCGAGAATAAACGAAAGGAAGATTTAAAACAATTGGAAAAGCTTCAGGAAGCGATTGACAAATTATCTGAGCACAAATCTGAGAAAACAGAAAAGCCGGTTTCTGAGTATCAAAAAGAAGCCAAAGAAGAGCTTCAAAAAAATATAGAAGAGCAGATTAAAGAATGGTTGGAGGAACAGGAAAACCAACAGAGTGAGAACGGAGATCAAAATAAAGGGGAGCAGCAAGAACAAAAAAAGCAGCCTAATCTTCAGCAACCCTTTGAGCAACTTGCTCAAAAAACACGGAAGCAAATGCAAGCTATGGGGCAACAACAGCAACAGATTAATATCGCCGGACTTCAATATGTGTTGTATTCTCTCTTAACTCTTTCAAACGAACAAGAAGATTTAGTGTATTTATCACAGGAAACAGAAGATCGAAGTTTGGCTTATGTGGAATTAGCCAGAGATCAAAGGAATGTGGATCAGATATTTGGTGCTCTTTCAGATTCATTATTTGAATTATCCAAAACGATACCTCAATTTTCGAATCAGGTTAATACCAAATCCATTGAACTCAAAAATAAATTGGAAAGAGCATTAACGCAGATGGCAGAACGTGATCAAAGAAACGCTTCTGTTGCTTCCAGACAAGCATTTGGCGGTATCAATGAAATTGCTTTCATGATTGCAAACTTACTCGAACAACTTCAGAACAGTGATAACTCTGGTGGAAAAGGAGGCAGTGGTTCACCTCAATCAATTCAGCAGATGATTGAACAAATGGGAGAAATGAAAGGGAGTCAGCAACAGTTGAATGAACAGCTTCAACAGATGATCAATGATATGCAGGGCGAGCGTTTATCGAACGATCAAATGGAACGATTAAATGAAATAGCTAAGCAACAAAACAGAATCAGAAAGCAACTTCAAGAGCTTAAAGAAAATGGCGGGTTAGAAGGTGATCGAGCAGGAAGTGAAATTGAGCGAATGATCGAAGAAATGGAAGATACGATCAATGATCTTAGAGGAGGTGCTGTAGATCCAACACTGATTGAAAGACAACAAAATATTCTAACACGTATGTTAGAAGCAGAGAAATCGATGCAAGAACGGGATGAAGAAGAAAAGGAAAGAGAAGCTAAACAGCCCGGAGATTTTAACAGAGCAAATCCCTCCGATATCACTTTAGAAGAACTTGAAAAACAGATTCGCTCTCGCCTTAATAATCCAAACTTTACAAAATACTCACAAGATTATCAAAGATTGATAGAGCGATACTTTGAGCTTCTCAAAAAACTACAGGAAAGGAATAGCTGATAGCTGATAATATTAATAAAAACCCTGCCCTAGTTCAAGCGTCCCGCTTGGACGGAAAGAGGCTTGGAATCTGGATCTCTTTAAACTATTCCATATGATTTTTAAACAACAATTAAGATTCCTCCGTGGGAGTGCCTTTGGCGCTGCCTCCGCAGGAATGACTTATAGCCGTTGTTTGCATCCATATTTTAAAATCGAACTCAGGTTGATAACTGATAATAAAAGTCTTCGATCTAACCTTATCTACTTTTTACTTTTCTTAAAAACTTCGGTTGTATTCAATTATTTTTTTGTATGCCTGAAGAACGGCTTCCGCTTCTTCTCCTTCCATAACATCAGAAACTTCTTTCGCAGATTTCATAGCATTTTTTGGCGCAAAAGCTTTGCCCACAATTTCTAAACCGGGTTTGTCGCCTCCTGTATCCCCAATAAAAGCAACTTCATCTAATTCAAGATTTAGTAGTTCACACAAAAACTTAATGCCTTCTCCTTTATTGGTGCTTTTAGAAATTACATTAATGGATACATCGGTATAATGAACTTCAAAGTCGGGATAGTTGGCTCCTACATATTCTTTGATTTTAGGATACATTTCATAGATAACTTCGGGTTCTTGATTTATAATCCCTGAATCGGTGAATTTTGCGAACTCAGGAATAGAATCAGGATATTTATCAATGAAGTTTTCCCGAAGATGAAGTTTCAACTCATTTAGTTCTGTCTCTCTTTTCTTACCAAAAGTAGGATGCCAATGAAGTTTGTTTTTATTCATATCGTAAATTCCTCCTCCGCTTTCAAACAAAAAAGGTTTATACATTCCCATCCATTGGTAAACAGCTTCTGCGTAAGGCATTGGGCGTCCCGTACAAATTGTTAATGGTGGAATTGTTTTGTCTGTTTTACTCAACTCATTAAGTTCCTTAATCTGAGTAATCATTTCCCAGTTAGGAGGTATGAAAGGCATACTGATACAACCATCAAGATCAGTAATAAAAAGTTTGATCATCTATCTAATTCTCTTTTCTATAAGTCGGTACAAGATACGCAAAAGTAAAGCAGAATAAGGCCAGCGCTCCCATCCATTGATATTGATTTTTGTAATCTGCGTATTCCTGGCTGGAAAATTCCCCTTTTTCTAATTCATCAACACGAGCCAGGAAAGCGTCAATTCCATCATTACCTCTTTCAATTGCGTAATAGGTTCCATTTCCTTTATTGGCTATTTCCCGAAGCACATCGCTTTGAAGAGAAGTGGTTACAACTTTTCCCGAACGATCTCTTTTATAGCCAATTAGGTTTGAAGTATTTTCTTCATAGATAGGAATTGTTGTCCCAGCATCGGTTCCTATTCCTAAAGTATAAACATAAATATTTTTATTGATCAGATTTTGGAGAGGTTCTTCGTAAGATTGCCCATGATCTTCTCCATCAGAAATAATTAACAGTACCTTTGCTGCTTCTGTTTCATTCTCTTCCAATGATTCGAATGCGGTAATTGCTGTTTCCATTGCCGCTTTAAAGTCTGTAGCAGAACTTGGCATTTGCTCGGTATCAGCAATTTCCAGAAATAATTTTAATGCTGAATAATCCAGCGTCATCGGACTTTGCAAATACGCTTCTCCGGTAAAAACTATTAACCCTACACGATCACCTTTAAGTCGCTCAATTAATCTATTTATCTCAAACTTAGCTTTCTCCAATCTACTGGGACGTACATCTTCCGCATTCATGCTTGCAGAGAGGTCTAAAGCGATTAGCATATCCACACCTTGCCGCTTCACTTCACGGACTTCAGTCCCGAGCTTAGGGCCTGCAAAAGCTAAAAGAAGGAATGATAAGCCAACAATCACAAAAGTAGTTCTGAGAATATCACCCGGTTTCCAAAAACCACGCCTGAGCGTTGAGAATAGTTCTTCATTAAAAAACCGCGTTCTCTTTTTTTGGAGAGATTTAGTTCTAAACCATACTCCAACAATCAACACCGGAATGAGGATAAAAAACCATAGTAAAAGCGGGGATTCCCAAATCATGGATTTAAGTTAAGAGTTTGAGTGATTAATTTTAAGTGTTTAATATTTTTTTGTAAGGAATTACTTATGAACCTGAATTCCCACAAAGTGATGCCCTCGGCAGATTATAAAAACCTTCATCACCCCCGCCTTCCAGAGTTGTACGGCGGACAGGCCGCTTTCAGTGAAATGATGGAATGAGTCATGATTTTACATGTTGTCTGTCCGTCTGTCGGACGGAGTACGGCTGACGGAATTTCGCTGAAGATGTGATTATTAGTTTCAACTACCCCGCCCGCCCGTGGCGGACACCCCTTCAATCCTTGCCATAGGCATTCCTGTGGAAGAAAGGGAACTTTACTCCTCAGGCGTAAAGAAAAAATCTCTTCCCAGTTCAACCTCCCGCTTGGACGGAAAGAATATATAAACCGCACCAGCGAGACGCTGGCGCTAGGTTGGGATTCCCAAATCATAAATTTAAGTTAAGGATAAATTATACTTGTTGACGTAAATTAAGAATTAAAAATTCAAAATTTATAATTCTTAATTTTGAATTCTTAATTGATCAATACCACTTGTAAATCCATCAAATTAATACCTGTTGGCCCTGTTTTGATATGCGTATTTGCCAGCTTATGAAATTCATAGGAGTTGTTATCTGAAAGTAATGCTTCAGGATCAATTTTATTTTTTCGAGCAAGTAATGTTGTATTTGAATTTACCAGTGCCCCTGCCGCATCAGTCGAGCCATCAATTCCATCCGTATCTATACTCAACATAGAAATGGTGTGTTGACCTTCAAAAGAAAGTGCCGACATCAATGCTAACTCCTGATTTCGTCCTCCTTTTCCCTTTCCGGAAACTTTAACAGTGGCTTCTCCGGTGTAAATCAAAGCTGCCGGTTTTTTTACTTTATCATTTCCGCTCAGAATTGAAATCGCCTTGCTGCAAATATGTTTTGCTACTTTTTGAACTGTACCGGAATAACTCTCATTATTTATCCAGACGTTATACCCTTCTTTTTTTAGAAGATTTGAAATATTAGTTCTTAATCTATCTAAACTATCTATTAGCTTTATGGTATGACTTGGGTGTTCATCAAGTTCAGGATTCTCCGGAATATATCCTTCAACTCCACAGATCAAATGCTCCTGAATTGAAACAGGTATCTTAGCCCAAATCTTCACGTTCTTTAGAATTTGAACAGCTTCAATGTAAGTAGATGGATCAGGAATTGTTGGTCCGCTTCCAATTGTGCTCAAATCATCTCCGGGGACATCCGATTCAATAACTGAAATTAAATTAAGATGATGGAGACCACTCGCTAACTTCCCTCCTTTTACATCGCACACATGCTTGCGAACTATATTCATCTCCTGAATTGAAGCCCCTGATTTCAAAAGTTCCTCATACAGTACTTGGAGCTCTTCAATTTCAATTCCGAATGGCGGGATAGTAAACATAGATGAAGCTCCCCCTGAAATGCAGAAAACTAAAGTATCTCCTGGGGGAATATTTTTTACAAAATCCAGAATTTCATAAGAAGCTGCAACTGTATTGGCATCAGGAGTTGGATGTGTACCTTCAAATACCTGAATATTATCAGAAACAACGCCTACTTTTTGAGAAAGAACTAATCCATCAATAAGTTGATCTGTATAATTTTTTGATAATGATTTTGCCATTTTCAGAGAACCCTTTCCTACAGCAACAATCCAAATATTAGCCTGTTTATCAATATCTAACTTGAGTTCATGATTTCCCTGATCTTGAAATAAAATCTCAGGAATTTTTTGAAGCAACTCTTGCTGTGATTCAAGTTTAGCTTTCATAACTATCTATTTCTGCGTTCGATCTTTTCTGAATAATTAAATAAGCAGGAAAACCTAAACTTGAAAGAGGAAGTAAATATCTAAGAATCATATCCATTACTTCCAGAAAAAAAAGATTTCCTTTACTTCCAAAAAGCATACTAACAAAAGCTATCAACCAGAAAAAAATTTGAATTAAGCATAAAATTCCAAAATTTTTCCATCCGGCGCTTATAAAAATTAGGCTAATTGTGCTAAATAAAAAGAACATGCCGAAAGGTATCTTAAATGGAAACTCCTTCGTTAGATTTTTACTGGAATAAATTATTGTGGTACTTACAGAGCTTTGGTTATATGTTTCAAAATTCTGAGTTTTAACAATTGGTCTGATTATCTCAGCTGTATAAGATCTGATTGGGCGCAGTATTAGAAAGTAGAATCCTATAAAAGCGGTTGTGAGTATTAGCTTTTTCCAAATACTCATACAGTATTTGCCTTAACTTTTGAGCTTGGCAAAGCATTAAAATTCACCCAGATCATCCACATCAAAAATATAGTTATGTAAAAGATAGTGGTGGTTGAGTAGTCATGAGTAAAATCAAAAAAGGCCGGCCACTGTGCTTGCGTTACAGTTAAAACTGAAATTCGAATGATATTTACGAAATATATAACCCCTATTCCTACTACTGAGAAACTTAACCGCTTTTTCCAGGAACCGGGATAGGCTAGTATAAATCCAAGGAATAGTCCCATTGCCGCAATTCCATTGCATCCATCTACTACTTCGATTCCTGCATTTCCGTAAATACCAATAACTCTGTTATAAGTAAAAACCTCATAGCCTAACCAGTCCACAATTCCGGCACTGTTTGAGATAATATTTAAGGAGATCCATTCATCTAGTGAGCCATCCGGTAATAACCACAATTCATAGATCACATACCAAACGATAAAAAAGCACAACGCTTTAACAATAAACTGTGTAAGTGGTGATTTCATTGATATACTCATTATCTTAAATTCATGGATTCGATAAAAATTCACTTATTTTTTCAACTATCAATTCAATATTTGAAGTTTCAAGCTCTGGATAAATGGGCAATGAAATTGCTTGTTCACTTGCGCAAATAGAAATGGGGCAATCTTTGGCAATATATCCTAAATCAGAAAAACATTCTTGGATATGAAGGGGCTTCGGGTAATACACTGCATTTCCGATTCCTTCATTCTTTAGATAAGCTGACAAATCGTTCCTATACTTTACACGCAATGTGTATTGATGATAAATGTGCCTTCCTTTATTTCGTTCAGAACCATGCGTTTCAACAGGTAAAATCACTTTATTGTTAGAAATACTACATTCTTTTTTACCCAATTCATCGCATTTGTTTGAACAATTTGGATTTAATCCTGTAAGATCATTTGACCTGAAAAGTTCGTTATATGTTTGAGCTATTTTCTTTCTCTGTTCTGACCATTCATCCAGATATTTTAGTTTAACCTGTAAAACTGCAGCTTGAATTGTATCTAAACGGCTATTTATACCTACTAACTTATGATGATATTTTGGTTTGGCTCCGTGTAATCGTAAAACATCAATCTTTTCAGCCAGCTCAGCATCTTTCATTGTGATCAATCCTGCATCGCCGTAGGCGCCCAAATTTTTACTAGGGAAAAAACTGAAACATCCAAAATCACCCATGGTGCCGGCTGGTCTGCCTTTATATGTAGCCCCGATCGACTGAGCGGCATCTTCAATAACGTACAAATCGAACTCATTGGCAATTTCCATGATGGGATCCATATCTGCCATCTGGCCATAGAGATGAACCGGAATAATTGCTTTGATTTTCTCTGGTGGAGCTTTAATTTTTTTTGAGAGCTCATCTTTTCCTTCAAGAAAAGCTCTGATTTTCTCAGGATCTATATTAAAGCTGTCATATTCGATATCAATAAATACAGGAATAGCACCTAGTCTCGAAATTGCTCCTCCGGTAGCAAAAAAAGTAAAAGGAGATGTAATTACATAATCACCCGGTTCAATATCTATCGCCATCAAAGCTAAAAGTAACGCATCAGAACCCGAAGCACATCCGTAGGCAAAATTTGAACCTATGTATGAATTTATTTCAGATTCAAACATCTTAACCTGATCTCCCATAATGAAGTTCTGTTCGTTTAGAACATTCTGAATTGCATCATTTACTTCATCTTTGATCGAATCATATTGAGCATTAAGGTCGAGAAGAGAGATCATAAACTTGTAATTATACTAAGCGTCTATTTTAGAGGTTACACATCCATTATTCAACTCGTAAACTTCTCCTGTTTCTGAACATTGTGCAATTCCTTCTTTATCAAATTCTAATCTTATACCCGCCTTTGAAACCCAGCCGATTTGCTTAGCAGGATTTCCTACAACGAGAGCGAAATCTGGAACAGGTTTAGTTACAACCGTTCCAGCGCCGATAAATGAATAGGAACCAATTTCATTTCCACATACAATTGTAGCATTTGCACCAATAGAAGCACCCTTTTTTACTATTGTTTTCTGATATTCGTCTTTCCTGTTAACATGGCTTCTGGGATTTACAACATTTGTAAACACCATCGAAGGTCCGCAAAATACATCATCTTCTAAAATTACTTCATCGTAAATTGAGACATTATTCTGAACTCTAACATTGTTTCCAAGTATTGCTTTACTGCCTACGAACACATTTTGACCGAGCACACAATTTTCACCAATTTCAGCTCCGTTAGTAACATGTACCCAGTGCCATATCTTGGTTCCTTCACCAATCTTGGATTCATCTTCTACAATTGCGGTTTTATCAATGTACGTACTCACTAGTATAGCTTTTGTTTGTTATGATAGCTGATAGCTGATAGCTGAATATAATCAAAACTAAAAACTCTATACTACATTACTTGATAAAACCTGCCGCTTTATAAATTTTTTCGATAAAATTGACCACTTTCATACCTTCAAAAATGTTGGTAGTCTCTGAAGCATTTCCCTTTAAAGCGTTAACCACATTTTCGATTACATAATGGTGATTAGCTGCACTTCCTTTGTAAGGTCCGTAGTCGTTTGGTGGGTTTGTTTCCGGGAGCTCCGGCATGGTATAATTTTCAATATGGCAATATTCAATTTCATTCATGTACTGTCCACCTACTTTCAAGCTGCCTTTTGTACCTACAACCGTAATACTGCTTTCCATATTCTGATCCCAGCAAGAAGTTGAATAATTAATGCTCCCTATACCGCCATTAACGAATTCGAATTGAGCAAAACCTGAATCATCGAAGTCTTTAAGATTTGGATGAGTAAAGTTTTTTACTACCGCATTAACATTTTTAATATCTCCGAATACCCAATATAAAAGATCAATAAAGTGACTGAATTGGGTAAACAAAGCTCCTCCATCTAAATCTCGGGTCCCTCTCCATTCACTTGTTGAATAATAGCGTTCGTCTCTATTCCAATAACAATTGGTTTGAACCATTAACACATCGCCCAGCATTTTATCATCAATAACTTCCTTTAGCCATTTTGAAGGGGGGCTATATCGATTCTGTTTTACCACAAATGCTTGCTTTCCCGTTTCTATCATATCAGAAAGTACTTGCTCACAACTTTCTGTAGATAAACCCATGGGTTTTTCAATGACCACATGATAACCGGCTTTCATCAGCATAGAAGCATAATGAGTATGAAATCCATTTGGAGTTGCTATACAAACTACCTTTGTTTTGCCCTCATCTTTAGCAATGAAGTCATCAATACTTGAAAATTTATCTGTATCTATATCCAAAGATGAGGATTGGTCAAGCTGGGTTTCATCAACATCGATAATTGAGATGAGCTCAGATTCAGGATATTCATTTATTATCTTAGCATGACGCTGTCCGATTCTCCCAAAACCAACTACCGAAAATTTAATTCTACTCATGAACTCCTATTATTTTAGCTGTTAGCTGTTAGCTGTTAGCTGTTAGCTGTTAGCTGAACATTATAAACTCTAAATCAAAACTACTAACTAATCACTCATACCCCATACCTCATACCTCAAAACTATCCCAATCAGTCCTTCCCAAAAAGATCTCTCGTATAAACTTTCTCTTTTACATCTTTGATCTCCTCAACCATACGATTCGCAACGATGACATCTGAAATCTTTTTGAACTCGTCAAGATCCTTAATAACTTTTGAATGATAAAACTCATCTTGATCCAAATAAGGCTCGAAAACAACAACTTCAATTCCCTTTGCCTTAATTCTTTTCATAATTCCTTGAATAGCACTGGCACGAAAATTATCTGAGCCTTGCTTCATCACCAATCGATAAATACCTACAATATTAGGAGCGTTTTTCCATATTTGTCTTGCAACAAAGTCTTTCCTAGTTCTATTGGCATCAACAATTGCCTTAATCAAATTATTAGGTACATCTTCAAAATTTGCCAATAATTGTTTAGTATCTTTTGGTAAACAGTATCCTCCATAACCAAATGATGGATTGTTGTAATGGTCTCCAATTCGTGGATCTAGCCCTACTCCTTCTATTACTTGCTTTGAATTAAGTCTGTGTGTTTCTGAATATGAATCTAACTCATTAAAGTACGCCACTCTCATAGCTAGGTACGTATTCGAAAAAAGCTTAATGGCTTCCGCTTCTGTATTATCCGTAAATAATACCGGTATATCATCAGCGTCTTTTTTTGCACCTTCAACTAGTAGCGCAGCAAATTTTTCAGCTCTCTCTGAACGTTCTCCAACTACAATACGAGATGGATATAAATTATCATATAGCGCTTTTCCTTCTCTTAAAAATTCCGGAGAAAAAATCAGCTTTTCACAGCCAAAATCTTCTTTAGTCTTTTTCACATATCCAACCGGAACAGTAGATTTTATAACCATTACCGCATCAGGATTAATGGCCATCACGTCTTTGATCACTGACTCTACAGATCTGGTGTCAAAATGATTGGTTTCAGCATCATAATTTGTGGGAGTAGCAATAATCACATACTCTGCATTTTTATAAGCTTCTTCTTTGTCTAAAGTAGCACGGAGATCTAGTTTCTGATTTGCTAAGAAATCTTCTATCTCTGTATCAGTAATAGGAGATTTTTTGTTGTTGATCAGCTTTACTTTCTCCTCAACAATATCCACTGCGGTAACTTCATGATGTTGAGATAATAAAACGGCCAATGAAAGCCCAACATACCCGGTTCCTGCTACTGCTATTTTCATAAATCTTAAGCTTTAAAAATGTGATTCTGTTTTACTGTTGAATAATCTTTCATTGCATTTCTTGCATCTATAATACAATTATTCCAATTCCCTAACTCTTTGTAATTTATATCTGAATGATTGGTAGAAATTACAACTGCATCATAAGATGATATCGTTTCTTCATTCCATTTCACTGAATTAATACCCGTCCATTCCTCATGTTCTCTACTTTTAGGGATTGTTGGAATATTAGTGTCGAAATAAGAAACATCTGCTCCTTTATCTTTTAGTAGATCAAGAATTTTAAACGTTGGTGACTCCCTCATATCATCTACATCCGGTTTATAAGCTAAACCAATCACCAAGATCTTTGAGCCGTTCACTGATTTCTTATGTTTATTGAGAGCTTCTGTTGTCTTTTCAATTACATAATAAGGCATAGATGTATTTATCTCCCCGGCAAGTTCAATAAACCTCGTATGTTTGTCATATTCTCTGGCTTTCCAGGTCAAGTAAAAGGGATCGATTGGAATACAATGTCCACCAAGACCCGGCCCCGGAGTGAACTTCATAAATCCAAAAGGTTTTGTATCCGCTGCATCTAATACTTCATGAACATCAATCCCCATGGCTTCATAAACCACTTTTAGTTCATTTACTAATGCGATATTTACCGACCGGAATATATTTTCGGTCAACTTAACTGCTTCCGCTGTTTTACAATCAGAAACCGGTACAGTTTCATTTATAGATGTTTCATACATTTTACAGGCTATAGTGAGAGCATTCTCGGAGCTAGCCCCAACCACTTTAGGGATATTTGCTGTATTAAAATTTTTATTAGCAGGATCTTCTCTTTCAGGACTATACGCGACGTAAAAGTCTTTATTACATTTCAATCCCGAAAGATCTTCCAAAATTGGAATGATAATTTCTTCTGTAGTAAGCGGATAGGTAGTTGATTCTAATATAACAAGATGACCTTTACGAAGATACTTCCCGATGGTTTTAGAAGTCTTAACTACAAAACTGAGATCCGGCTCACGGTGTTCATTTAAAGGAGTTGGAATACACATTAACAATGCATCAGCTTCTGGTATTCTGCTGAAATCCGTAGTATAATCACAGATCGAACTTTCAGAGAGTTGCTTCATCATTTCTTTGCCAAGATGTTTTATATACGGAGTTCCCGAAGCAAGACAGTCAACCTTACGTTGATCAATTTCAAAGCCTAAGGTGGGCATATTATTTTTATTGAATGTCCACATCAGGGGAAGCCCTACGTAGCCCAACCCAATAATACCCACTTTAAATTTTTTACGTTCGATCTTCTGTAATAACTCTTCCATCCTACAAAGATAGCGTTTTTGACGATTAATTCGAGTGATTACTTAAAAGAAAATTTACATGTCATTCTAAACCAACCCGCTGTCAAGGTCTAGTTCCACTTAGGTCATTAGTGTAGATGTTAGATAATTCGTTGACAAAGCGAAGTCATCGCGAGAAGCAGTTTAGTTAAGTTCAACAATTTATTTAGGTCATCTCGTGGCCTTTCCGCCGCACATGTACTATGGCAGGCGGGCGTATGCCCTAGATCTAGATTTATGTTTGTAGCTCGAAATGAAGAAAGTAACGAATACAAAAAGTAATTATTTGAAGCAGGAGCTCCCGAAATACATTCCGCAGCAGACAGCCTGTGTGAAAAGTATTTTTAAGATCTCGTTTACTTAATTTTTTTA
>TARA_R110002110_G_scaffold202682_2_pt1 | contig 17162 bp, 47 predicted proteins | sample TARA_R110002110 | Tara Oceans TARA_R110002110 (sample SAMEA4397330) | marine metagenome | biome: Polar Biome; feature: [SRF] surface water layer (ENVO:00010504); material: water (ENVO:00002006), including particulate matter (ENVO:01000060) such as... | depth 5 m
CCTGTTCACTTGGTTCAACCTGTTTCGACTGAACCAAGGGAACAAGGGGGGATCCCGGTCTCCCAGAATCCCCCGCCCGTCCTAGCTCACCTGAAACCCTAGGGCATCCCCGGTCTGGCTCAGGTCTCCGCTGTTCTGAACGAACACCGAGAGGAACTGCTGTGCCTTCTGGGTAGGCGACTTCTGGTCAAGTAGAACATTCCGCCATCGTGCCGCCTGCTGTGCCTCTTGGGTCCAGGCCGACTCCTCCATACCCTTCCGACGCTTCACACCGGCGTGGTAATTGTCGAACTCACTGAAAGCGTTCAGGGCTCCCCAGGCAGTCTGGCCGGATAGCTCCGAGCCGATGGAGTTCCCGTCGAACAGTCCAGTCAGATAATCCCGCCGGTTGCTCAGGCGACTGTTCGTCCGGGCTCCGTCCTCGACCTGCTTGACACTCCCCACGGAGAAGTTAAGCAGACTATTCCAGGCCTCCTCGTTCACCTGGACCTGAGCCGCGTTCTGGTAGAACGCCTGGACTCCCATGAGGACTCGGATGGACTCGCCCACTGCTGTCCGGTACTCAGCTACGCGCTCGTCCGTCACTCGTTTAGTGTGCTTAAGGTTTAGTCCCTTGCCCTTGGCCTGCTGGTAAGCGTAGGTGATCGTGTTGGTACAGACGGCTCGGATGCTGCATCCCCCGGCGGTAGCCTTCAGGGCTCCAGTGTGATTGTTCAGAAGCATGAAGTAGGGGTCAACCCGGTCTCCTTTGATTGCATCAAACTGTCCACCGTCGATCTTGAACTGTGCCCATGAGGTAGCACCGCCATCGAAGGTACCAGCCGTCGCGATCTTCAGGTTGAACTCGTCCATGACCTCTTCCGGCGGAGTCAGCACACCGAACTCGCCCGTGTCCTGAAGGACGCGATAGTCCGAACGAACAATACCGAGCGTGTTCTCTCCGCGAACCGTGGCCATGAAACCGGGGATCTTGGTGCCGCCTGCGACCATCACCGGACGCTTGCGAACCGGAGTCGAGATCCCGGTCTGGTCGTACACGGTGTTCAGGACATCAGAGGCAGACGCGCCACTCTCGTACAGTCCATCAATGTTAGTGCCCGCGCCGTGCCATGGCGTCCGGTCGGTGTAGGCGATCGAGTCTGGCAGTTGGTTATTGGTAATCACAATAAAGCTCCTGGGTCTTGGGGCGTGGCCCCGGTTTGGAATGACTCAATTGAAACAGAATGCGTCGGATAAGTCAAGTATAGAATGTTTGTGCGCCCTGTGCCCTTGGGGTCTCTCCCCGATGGCCACTCAGTTAAACCAAATCAATCGGGATAAGTCAATCAAATTCTTTCGTCGCCCTCGATCAATCGATCTCAAGGTGCCGCAGTCGTCGGTACGTGCTGGCGTCCAGGGGGGACGCCTCCTCCACCGGGGGCGGAGCATCTATCTCGATCCGGCTGCGCCGGGGCTGGGCACCAGATTGTTCAGTTGCCTTAACCTGCTCCTGCTCCCGTGCATCCGTCTCGTCCCGCCGTTCGTTTAGTCTGCTCAGGTAAATCCCCCGGCAGATCCCCACCTGCTGCACCAGTGCGTTCAGAGTGTTCAGAACTTCATCCGGCAGCGTCCCTAGCTCGTGTAGCTCCTTTAGTCTACCTGAAGCATTCTCGATCTCGGAGTGGGCCAGACCCAGGATCCCCGTCACCCGTCCGGTACGGTTTAGTTCAATGTCTTTATCCACCGCCGTCTGGACCTGTAGGACAATCGGATTATCGTGCTGGTACTGCATGGGTTCCTCCCGTTTGGTTCTCCTACAAGGTAATCGAACCTTTTGAAGAAGTCAATCGCTTTTTTTTCTTCCCGCCTTTTTCTTTTTTCTGACTCTTTTTTCTTTTCCCGCCTTTTTTCTAGCTCTTCTCTTCGCGGGCGGGACAGTGCCCAGTTAAAGCAATCATATTAATCATGATTCCCTGCTTGCATCTGACCTCACGGGAATAGTCCAATCGCTCTTTTACGAGATCCCGCTCTTCCTGGGTGTGTGGGTGCCATATAAGGCACTTGCATCTTTTTGGATTCGGCATCGTCGTGGGCTCCTTTTGTCTGTTTGACTCCTTCACGTTATCAAACTGGCTGTATATGTCAACTGATTCTTTTCAGCCCCTCTCTGGTCATCTCGTAGGACACGGATTTGATCAATCCTTTCTTTTCCTTCTCCATCACGTCCCTGACAATTGCTTTATTGTGCAACTGGTTAATCTTCTCAGACAGTTCACATGCCTCGTTCGCGAACATCGGGAACATCAACTTGTTTTCCTTGATTGTACTAACCTCAAGGACCAGTGTTCGCATGGCGTGAAGGATCTCAGCCACAGTGTGCCCGTAGATGAGATCATCCCCCTGGTGAGGCGGGTACTCTTTTATTCCAATTCCTTTCATGTGGAACTCCTGCTGTGTCCATCTGTCCTGAAGTTAGCAAGTAACTCGGTATACGTCAACTACTTTCTGCCGCGAGACGCTCGTAATACTTCTTTTTAGTCTGTTCGTTCTTTCCGTCAGGACCGTAGAGATCATTGAACGATTGAAACAACAGGTGCTCCGCCAGCGCGTAGTCCACGGATTCCAGCTTCTTTCTAAACGAAACAAACCCTTTCTTGTCCAATTGTTCAATGATGGAAATGAACCGCTCGTATCCCTCTCTCACGATCTCGCTCACCATCTCAGCGGGAGCCTGCGAGCACTCGTATCGTCCGATCCTCAATATGTGCCGCTGAAATTTGTAGTGGGCGAGATCCCCGATTCCGTGCTGCGCCTCCGTGTTGAACTCATCAATGACGTAGCTCAGAACCTCGGAGGGATATGTTCTACCTAGCTTATCCTGCATCTCTTTAGTAGGAAACAAGTGAACGCGAGCACAGTTGAACTCAACACTATCCGCGTTCATAAGTGAATCAGAAGAAACGTCACCCTGCATGAATCCGCGCAGCGTGCTTGAAAACGATTTGAACTTCATGGGCTCCCCCTTTTGTCCGTTTGACTTCTTCACAGTAGCAGACCGGTTGTAGAAGTCAACTGCTTTCTTTAGGGCATGGTCGCAGGGTCGCCTCGACCACCATCACCCCGTGCCTGAAGCCTGCTTCACGATGAATCTCTAATCGCTTCTTAGCGTCTTCCCGCTCCTGCGTTGTCACTGCGTGCTTGATGATTGTGCAACTACACCTTCTCATTCGTCCCGCCTTTGTTTAATCCATCTCTGTTTCGTTCTCGGGATCTTCCTTTTGTTCATTCAGAATCTTCAGGTAGACCTTGGCGATGTCAAGCCACCAGTCAGGTTTGATTAGAGTAAACGCTGCCTGTGTCTTCTCAAGTCTGCGCTCGATATAAGTAATCTCATTAAACAACGCCTGCGCTCCCTGCTTGTCCCGTGCTACGGTTTTATATGCATCAGAGTATTGTCCAGGGAAACCCTCGCAGTAGTCAGCGGCCTTGTGCCATTCGCGCGCGCTCTCCTTGATCATCTCGCATACGTTCTGTTTACAGTAATCCGAGACCTCCTGGGCCGTAGCTCCCAGGGCGATGCACTCATTTGCAATTGCCTTAAACTCGTCCCGCTTTTGTTGAATCTCTTTTTCTTTCTTCTCCGCGTGGGCGATGCTTTTGATCAATCGATCAATCGTGGTTCTCTTCCCCGCTACTCCCAGGCTCGTCTTGCTAGTCTTGCAGACCAGGGTTCTGGAGATGCGGGCCACTTTGAAGTAATTAGGCAATCCCTCTGGTGCGTGCCTGCGGATCCGCCCGCTGTTCTCTTTAATCAGAGACTCGGCGTAATCCATTTCCTTTTCAGTTAGTCTATTGTCCCTCACGGGGCTACCTCCCTGCCATCTGCACTCAACCTAGCAATTGACTCAGTATATGTCAACTGCTTTCTACGCATGGACTCTACTTAACTCTTCCGCAACCTCCTCAGTGTCGCAGTCGTCGCAGGCGTGGGCAGACACGCCAGTCCCAGCAACGAACCGGAGTTCAGCACCGCCGTTCCCACAGGCATCGCAAGCCTCCATGGCGCTCTGGAGTCGTCGCTCTGCCTCTTTTAGACGACTTAGAATAACAGTGGTCGCTCCCTCTCCACTGTCTCCTGCCTGCGAGCAGGCGAGGGCTGCTGCCTCGTGCGCCTCTTGTGCGCTGTCCCGCTCATACCTCACTTCGTATGCTATCGCGTTGATGCTCACGTCGTCACCTCGTAACTGTGTTTTATCCATTTGACTTTTTCACAGTACCGAATGAATTAGGATATGTCAACTACTCTTTAGCAGTCATACTCTCCGAAGATATCATCCTCCCTCTCATCCAGAGCCCCGCTAATGTTTCCTTCAAACTGACTTTGGAAATCGTCTAGTTCTCTCTTACAGATCTCGAACGCTTCCCCAAGAGCGTCCCTAACCCACTCTGAATAAACAATACCATAGTCCTTCTCGAAGTTCTTCTTGCCACGCCACTCGTCAACCTGCTCGGCAAGGTGTAGGATTAGATCACTTACAACATTCGTGACTTCATCTTCGGTTGGCTTCGGTTGACCGCACTCTTCAGCAGCACTCATGGCTTCCTCTCTTTTGTGTGATTGACTAAAGGTCGTTCTCTTGTGACCACAGAATTTGGTTACTCAAATACCGTACATCAGACTCAGCTAGAATGTCAAGCACTGTTGTCCCCGAAGTAAACAATCCGAACTCGCGAGGCCACCGCTTCTGTGCTGCGAGAGCCGTCTCTTCGAGATATACTCTAAGCATTTCTTCCGCCGTCTCCCTCGGATGGCCCAGGTCAATAATTTCTTTAATTGCCTTTTGTTTCCTTGACTCCAGGGTCGCCTTTGTTTCTTCTAAGTCTTTCATACTGCTTCCATGGCCGGTACGTCCACCACAACCACCCTCCGCGTCTCGACCGGAACCTCTTGGATGGTCCCGTAGATCATTCCTTCAAATGAAACAGAATGTCCACAGCTATTACACTTCTTTACTGCTCGGAGGATTGCTGTGATTGGATAAAGCGTGACGCCTCGTCCAATGCGATTTGAATAATTACCCCAAACCGGAACCATCGCTCCACCGTCAACCATCTCTGTGTCGCATCGCCTACAGTTCATGTGCTTTCTCCCATGCTTCTTTAGTTAGAAGACCTTCCCCACGAAGCCAGTTCATCACTGCCGCCATATATTCTATTTCTAATTCACGTAAGGTAGGCTCTTTTGGCTCTAGCTCTAGCTCTGGCAATGAGTTCATCTGTTTTCTCCTCTTGTGAACTTGGAGACCAGTCTAGCCGATCCCCAAGTTCATGTCAACTAGAGAGTCACATTTGGCTTGGCACCAAGTTTAATCGTTTGTGTACAATCCTTGCAGAAGTAACTCTTCCACGGACGATTCTTCATCCTAGTTATTCTATTCTGCGAGAGGCTCCACTCCCTGCAAGCGCAGTATGCTTTAATTCTCTTTTGTCTCCGCCTCAACCCATCCCGGTTGACGTTGTGACACCGATCTCCCTTGGCTCCTGCCATCTCCATGTAACGCTTCCAGACCGGCCCGTGGTTCGCCCCCGGATGGTTTTTTTCAGCTACAATATGACATGCCTCGTGGATCACCGTCTCGCGACGCTCCTCTGGACTGGCTCGCTTCCAAAGAACTGGACTAAACCGAACCCTCCCGATCTTAGTTCGTCTATAGTAAATTGCATCGCCCATACGTCGTGTAAATCGACTATTCCACTGGATCTTAGTAGAACCAAACAATCCTGGTTCTCCGCATTTGTCGAATGTCTCTTTAACCAACTCGGTTATCTCGAACATCGTGTTGCAATCCTTCAAAGGACACCCCCTGCTTGGTACTCACTCAAGCTAACAAGTAATTCACGATATGTCAAATGCTAAATTAAACTGTTCCTTCAACCAACTTAAACCAGCCGGGTCGGTGCCATCGATGAACGTCAGGGCTTCCTATCACCGTAGGGCGCAACACAAGCTGCTTGCCCTCCGCAAGCAGATAAGCGAGCAGGTATCGGTGTGGCTGATCGAACGACCATGCTTTCCCAAACACCGTACCCGGATTAAGTGACCAGACAGAATCCCAGTCGCTCTCCTCCGCTGTGTACGGTAGCTCAAGCTGGTCGCACATGCCCTCAGAAAGATATACTTCATCAATTAGAAGCTCAGGGACCAACTCAATCTTTTTACTTGTATTATTCACTCCGCCCTCTCTAACATCCATTACATTTAGAACATCGTCTACAGGTTCCCCAGACGCACTCGACCTTCGTCCAGTCAACCGCCTCCACTCGACGCTCCCTCGCGGCCAGCACAGTGTTCAGTGCCTTGTCCAGCAACCTCGTCGCTTCGCTCTTGGCAACTCCCTCGCGCATCTCGATCGAGTCCCGAAGCTGCCTAATGTCTTGTGCAATCTGATTAAACATGGCTCGCCCTCACTTTGATTAGACTATGCCTCGGCAACCGGGCACAGAGCAAGATACCAATACGTCTCGTATGCTTCAAACACAGTAAACTCTTTACCGTGAACAAGCGTGGTCAATTCAATTGGATCGCAATAACTGTAAACCCAGTCTGGCATAACCGCCTCCTTTGTCTGACCATACATTAGCAACTTCCTCTGCCCCTGTCAAGTCCAATCAAGGGACATGCTCGTACAGCATATCTCTAATTGCCTCTAGTTCCTCATACGGACAGTAGTCGCCCCCCAAGCTATTAAGAACTTCATCAATTGCTTTAACAGCCTTGACAACATCCCTTACTACAACTGCTTTTTCTTTCAGGCCCAGCCCGTAGGCACTATTGACATCATACAACATTCCATTCTCCTGCGCTTTCCTACGAGGCCTAGATACACTTTCACATCCATTCAACAATTTAACCAACTTTAATGTGGCATCGGGATGTTCCAAGCTGGCGAGCTAGAACATCCCGATGCCTCGCTCAGTGAGAGTCCACAATAGACCATCACAAACGACTTGTCAAGAAGGAAGGGGCTGCAACTCGTTTCCGGTTAGATTGACCATGTAACAATGGCTTGCCTGCCCTTCCGGCCACAACTCAACACCATAACCTCCCTCATGCAAGATCTTCCGGCGCTGCGTCCAATTGTCATCACCAGAAGCATACCTATCCGGGTTAAGCGAATCGTAATAACGAGTCTCTTCCTTCAAGTGCTCCTTCTTGTGGTCGGGAATTTTATCGCAAATAACAGAAAGGTGTCGATAACCGTGCATGATAAACTGATTAACAACAACCCCCTCAAATCCCCTTGCGTGAACACGGGTGCCTGGGTTAGGTGGCGTAGCGAACTCATTCTTCCCAGTCCAACGGGCATCTGTTCGCCAGTCAAAATCGGGATCTTCATTCTCTTTAATGTATCCGCTTTCTGGATGCCACTCTGACTGAGGAAAAGCAATCAAATAAAGATACCCATGTGAAGCGTTGGTGCTAGCCAATACCTTAATTGCATAGTCTTCGTACAAAGTAAACACACAGTTTACCGCGCCATCCATCGCACGCCTGTCCGGGTCACTTGAATTAGAGACTGCTGTCTCGTCTCCGAAGTTCTTTTCGTTCAAGTAACCGTGAACCAACTGCTTCACCCTCATCTGGAGAATCGGGATAACATAATTATCCAAATGCTGACAGAACGGCTTTCTCAGTTCAGGTGATTCACAGTATATTGTCTGTCGATCCGGCAACAGATCAATTGGATTATCGTATCTACTGTTTAGGATCGCGCGGGCTCCCCATGCGACCGGAACATTCGGCAACATCGTTCCATTAGAATAAACGGTCTTGCCGTCCTCGTCCAACTCGCGTGGACAGTGCGACCAGAGGCCGAACGGGTGTCCAAATGAAGTATCGTTCCAGTAGTTATTCGGATTACCTTTCAATTTTGTTCTCCCTGAATTGTAGTAAAAGGTAGGTCGGCTATGCTCCACAGCAGTTTGCCGTTCTCTCCAACACATGCCTCGATAATGCCATCCCGATACAGTTGTGTCAACTCCAAAATCAGCGCAAGCTCAAAGTCTCGTGCTTGACTATCTTCCTTTTGTTCTATCTCCGCGACTTCTCTACATATCATCGTTTCAATGTAATCAACCACAAGCATGACCTCAATTAATCAGAAGATGTGGGATTGCGACCCCGGCTCCCAGAACCGCAATGATCGCCGCTATGAAAACATAAAAACCAACTACAGAAATACTGCCATCGGCATCCTGCAACGTCGTCATGGTCCGAGCAATGTTTTTAACTAAACTCATTTTCCTCTCCTGTCTAACTCATGTAGGTTTGCCAATCCACTCACCGGACTATGCCTGCCTTCTTCTCGCTTGTCAACTTGTTTCTCCCAGAACATGAGACGCACAGCGGCATTCTTTTTAATTGTAATTGAAGGAGGGTTGATATTAAATGCCAAGTAAGGAACAAGTACAACTGAGTCCCTGCCAACAAACGCATGTGTCCAGACTCTTTCCTTTATTTCTTTTTCTTCCAGAGTCCCAGCGGGACCGGTACTGGTCAACACCTTACTAGAATCAATTATTTGGACGCCCTTAAACCCCTTTCGCTTGTTGTCAATTACATTATTGTTTTCGCAGAATCTCCGGTAGTCCTCCAGAGGCGACCCTCCCACCCCAATCGCAATAAGACAATCAAAAGGAACAATCATGCCATCAATTAGCAGCTTGTCTTCTTCCACCAGTCATCCCCATGTTGTGCTTGCATCCGTTGAACATACTCGGCACGCGCCTTGCATTCCGATACGTCTCGCGTTGCAAGCACAGTAGCAACCGAGCGGACCACCGTTGTCGGCAGAAATGGCATCTCGGGCAGCGCAGCAGGCCACCAGGGATCATCGTCTTCCGACTTTCTCCAATTACATACTTGATCAAATACTATACGATACTCTGAATGGAAGAAATCGTGTGCTTCCTTGGGGCTTTCAAAGCATTCAATTGTCTTGTCATTCGCTTCAGCCCAGCCACAGTAAGCAGAGATTAGATCCTTTACAACATCTGTGTACTGTTCGCCCTCGTTCTCACCCTCGGACACACACACAATCGAAACAATCTGATCAAACAAATCCGTGTAATTCGGCATCTCTTGATGAAAATACCATTCAATTCCAGTTGCCATCTTAAACCTCCGTTGGTTGAACAATTACTATCAATCTTCCAAGCAAGTGTCAAGTGTTTCTTTAAGAAGCACTTCACCACTATTATCAACAACAATGTCCGTTGAAGGATGTGACAGACCAGTCACGTTCTCAATCTCATGGAATACCCACCCGTCCTCGTCGCCCGCATTGAACTCGTCTCCGTCTGAGCCCCCATAGTATGAGTGAACTGCTTCTTCGTTCGGGGCCTCAACAGTCAACTGGTAGCTTCTAGTTGTTGAACAATGAATTATGTACTTAGGCATTATCGCGATCCTTTTTTAAAAGTTCATCAATGTCATCCTCAATAGTGATCCTGTCCAAAAAGCTCAATCAGTCTATCTTGCACGTATTCAACTTTGTTAAAAGCAGTGTGACCGTGCTGACTGATAGCTTGGGTTCCCATGAGTCGCCGTGATTCATTAAGGAGTGAACCAATCTCAGTTCTAGCCTCTTGCAGCTTATCGTTTAATTCAACCAGAGTCTCTTCGTTCATCATCGTTCTCCCAGCTTTTCTTCAATCAAACCAAGTGTAGTATCAATTGCTTGCACAATCTCTGCCGTATCATCTTGGCCACTATAACACTCATCGTAGTAGTTTGCAAGGCCCGTGAGCACCTTAACGTGTTTATTCAGTGCCGCCTGTGTTGCTTCGTTCATCACTTACACTCCAGCCTGTTCTTCTTCATCGTCGCGAAAGATACTCTTAGCCTTCAGATTCATCACTCCCATGATTTTTCTCCCGCACAACTTATTATAGATTACAGGAAACTGGTACATGAACGTGCGCCTCTCCTCGCCTTTCAGGTGATGCATAAAGAAATCAACTACAAGACGAGTTTCGTATGAGTTCAAATCATACTCTTTAGAATTAATCATTGTCAACTCCTTTTTAGTATGGTCGTTTCGTACCATTCATGATTGCGAACAGATCCTTAAGCTCGCTATGCGAAACCCACGCCCCGTCATGGTAGTGATTCGGATCCTGGCCAACAGGCGCAATCTGATCCGCATAAGCCCACTTACCAGAACTCAAACCAAAGTTAACTCGATTCTCCTTAACGAGATCCCAGGTTACTCCATCTACATCTTTTCCGAACTTGTCTCTTGGGAGATCAGTAACCTCTAAGCTGGTTACAGTAACTTCTATTGGGTCATGGGTGCCGAAGCCTCCACGCCAGCTAACCCTGTCTCCGACTTTAATTACATTACTCAAAACGCTCTCCTTACTGGTGTTTTTCGCATCGCTTGCAACTACTGTATCCTACCGGGAATTCGGTGTCAACTTCTTTGTGGTGCTCCAAGATTCTAGTTCCACACAACGGCTGCTTTTTATAGCGTTCGCCTTCTTTGCTCGCGATGTGGTAGACCCACGTAGATCTTGAGGAATAAGCATATACATAAAACTTTTTACCTTTCACAGTAACCTCTAAAAGTTTTCAAAAGGTTTTTCAAAGTATTTAATTGTACTTACATAGAGTTGCTTGTTGCAGTCTCGGATGTCAACATCTTCGTGATTTTCTCCCATGCGACCGTAAGCAGCGTCCATGTTGTTTTCTTCAATCCATTCAAAAACTTGATCGATGATGTTATCCCAAGGAGGATAGCACTTTGTGAAATCACTACTCCACGACAAGCCAACCATTGGATCTCCAGTATGTGAAGTAAAGTTTTCTATTTCATTTTTACATGAACGGATAAAGTCCCACATATCTGTTCGGCGCGCAAGAGGGCCTTCAGCCGAATCTTCTTGCTTGTCGTGCATCCACGATTCAAATTCTTTAACTTGTTTTTCTGTTCCTGCAACCAACAGTTGCCACTCGCTACGGTATCCCATCTTATTTGTCTCCGTTTTTTCTGTTTGACAAAAGCAACAACATAATCGACAACACAAAAAAAGATAGGCCTACTGCTCCGCCTAAATTAAGTATGAATAGAATTATCTCATTAAAAACTTGATCGTCTTCTGGTTTCATTCTATCCACGTTTTTCAAATTGAAAGATAATCCCGGCGTTCCATGTCGTTGATGGAAACGGTGCTCTAGCTAGCAGCGTTTTCTCCACTCCCCGAAGAGAGGCTTAGAGTTAGGAGTCGGGGGTCTCACCCGCCACCGGGACTATCTTTCATTAACTTACAGGCTTTCAGCGATATCGTCAAGCAAATTCGACGCGGCGATCAAACCGCTTGAAACATACGAACTGCTAAGATCGTCTCCGCCTTTAAGAGCAGACAGTGCGCGATCAACAGCCGCCTTGATTTTCTCCATTTTTTCAATAGTCTCATCCATATCAGTATCCCTCCATACTGCAATTTGAATACTCTTCGTGTCCTCGGGATAGTTCTCCCCCGGATTCATGTGCGGCTCACTCGGGCAGTTAGCCTCGGACTCCAATGCCAACCGCATGGCACCAAAGTGATGCTCTGCCTCCACGTTATATTGGTTTACTGCAAACGGCCCGTTCATTACTTCTACTCTGAAGTTACTCATTGTTTTTTTCCCTTTCAAGTAAAGAAGGCAACATGATTACCACTCCAATCACCATACACGCACCCAAGAACAAAGTCAAATCATTAATCCTCATGCCGTCGCTTCGGCAGTGCTACGCGGACGAATAATTCCTTTGATTCCTTTGATTATATGATTACTAACTCTGCCCGCAATTACTCCCGGCCCGTCACAAGTTTCTACCAGTTGTGTTTTAATCTTAACAATGGCGAGATCGTAATCCAAACCACGGTCTGTGAGCATACCCTTGAGCACGCCCGCCGCCGTCGATGCGCTTTTAATGCTATGAAACCTGGCCGTGTCATCTATCAGTTCAATACTCCATTCAAAACCAAGCTCTCTTGTAAGATAACGGGGATCAGAATCAGCTTTCCAATTAAGATCACAAATCTTATACTTGTCTTTTTCAATCGGAATAAACGTGAGGCGTGTTAAAACTTCACGAGTAATATTATCATAAATAATGTAAAACTCTTTCATTTATCAACCTCGATTAACTGAATTCTTGGTACAAAGCGCGAAGTACAAGGAAAGTCCCAATTGAAACAAGTACAATACCAATATCAATAATCATTTTATCCTCGCGGATTCAGAGCGAACAAAGCTCCGTCAGTGTTCAAAAACACACCATCAGCAGCGCGCACAGGGTCGCCGTTCTTGTCAACAAAAGTTTCAAACTTGTATGGATTATATCTAATCTTGTCCCATACCTCGTGTGCGGTGCTTGGAACGAACGAGCCAATCACGTATGCATGTATATTCTTGCGGCGCTCCCTCAACACTCGTCTTCGTCCTGCTGGCTGTACTCTGAACTCAACATTTTTCATCTGAAGAAACTGCGGGTGTGCAATGACGCGCCCCTTGTTCTCCCCCTCCATGGCAACTACTGACCAACACTGCTTATGCAGATTACGGTATGTTTTAACTCTCATTACCCAATCCTTTACTTTGTCACCAAGACAAGACAGTTTAGGCCACTATTTTCATCGTGCGCCATATCAAGATTACTCGTTTCCATGAACTCTCCCTCGACGGAAATACGCACATATTGATCGAGTTGATACGATTGATGAGTTTGTGATCTTAAAAGAAGTTCTCTTAATAGGTCTCTATATGTCATCATCTCCACCTTCAGTTAGTTTCCAAAAAATGAGCACTAACATAACAATCACAAACAGATTAAACATCATGATCCCGATATCGTCTCCCACCCATCGCACCCCTCATTTTCAACATCATCATCTTCCCACTCTTCAGGAAAAAAGTCAACAGTGAGTTCAGCAAACTTCCCATCAGAACCCAAGCCAACACGAAGAGGGTACACGCCGTCACCATACCCAGTACAGCTACACGCCCCCATGCCGCCGCCCGTGCTAAACATGCCCGCCTGCTCGCCTCCGGTGGTTGCTTGGCAGGCGGCATCGTACCCAGGAATGCCAAGGTCTCCCTCTTTTCTGTCTCCATAGTAGTCACCATCCATAATATAACAGGGATCCGAAACGACGATTTTGCCGGTGTCAGGGACGGTAAAGCTGCCAATGGGGGAGCCAGTAGGATAAACACCTACCTTCGCTGAGATCTCCTTAATGCGAATCCCCCAGCTACCCTCATCAGAATATTCAACACTTACATAAACCTCGTCACCGGGATTCGCGTCAATAATCTTTATCAAAGACGATTCCGCGTAACAATTTAGTTTATCCGTCTTGAGCCATTCGCTAAACGGTACGACCGACATTTGCCCGCTATCAACTCCAACTTCATAGTGAGACATCTCGCGCTCCTTACTTAATTAATTCAAGATGAGATATTGTTCCATCTGGTTTTACATGAAGGAACTCGACCACATCGCCACTCAGCCTGTGTTGCATGACTATGGCATGTATTTCGCTAGTTGTCAAGTCGTATTCCCCGTCAGAGCGACCATACGAGACTTCATCACACTCAATGATAAACTGCCCTAGAAATTCGCCAGTTCTTCTAGTCACAGTATAAACTTTCATTCACTTACTTTCTTTGCTTTCTTTTTCTTTACTTTCTTTTCTGGTTTCGGCTCACGAACCTTGACAACAAACGTGTCATCTGACATCCGCCGCACCTTTACCTGCGATCCGACGTGTTTCTTTTCATCTATTTCAAACTGAATCGATCTACGAAGCTCGTCAGCAGAATTGTAATCAGAAAATCTCCCAGCGTTTCGCCAAGGCTGACCAAAATTAGAATTATCCATTTTATTACTCCCAAGTAATTACTGCGTTTTGTTCTCTTGCTTTACCATCTTCAAACAAGAAACGCCATTTGTGTCCATCTTCTCCATGATACTCTATTGTGCACCCGTCGTCAACCGCAGGGGCCAATGCTTCCCATAGGAATTCGTCATCGCCCCATTTTGATCCCAAAAAACAATCAAAGAGTAGGTCGTCGTTTTCTTCTTCAAACCCATATCTGAACTCTCTTAAAACAGACTTTAGTCTACACTTTTCACCATCGTCTGATTCAAGGAAATTAATAACATTCACTGAGGAGACCCAGGAGAATGCGGGGGTTCCACAGTCAGGAAAGCGATGATACATGAGATTCTTTAAGCAGTCAATTGCCACAGGAAATTTCTTTTCCCTAATCAAAAGATTGCCAGTCGCATTAATATAGTAACCCATCTGACACCACCCTTATTCTGATTTGTTTTCCAAAAGGTATTTTTCCCGGTGAAAAGAACTATCTATCCAAGACTTAGCATAATACATAACTCCAATCCAAACAGAAAATATCGTACCGTCCATCCAGCTTAAAGTATTCCATGCGTCTAGTGCGTTCACTTACTCCTCACCATAAATGAGTTGTTCTAATGTCCTACCCCACATGATAGGCCAACAGGCACACCAGCCAATGTCTTCGAGGTTAAATTCCTCGTCCCCAAGTGTTCTTGCGTTATTGAGAACTCCGCCTGTGAATCCCGCAGCGAGAAAATAAATAAACACAGACCAGGGCATCGGGAGATGTATCATAATAAACGCAACAAACACCGGAAGGCTACAAATAAATGGTCTAAAATAAATCATTCCGCAATAAATCCTTCATCAACCTTGTGCGTCTCGTTGGTTAAATTAATATTAGTAATTTCACAGAAAGTCATCATGGGATAGCCATGGTCCTCTTCGATCTGCTCCGATCCAACAAATCCCTCCAAGGCAGACTCACCACTCAGCGCCCTAACCCTGGTCATGTGCTTCTCCGTCCATTCAATAACAAATGTCTCTCTCTTATCCTCCAAACCTAGCTCGCTACTGATCCATTCAACAAAACTGTCTGCCCGACTCCGCCCGCCCACATGAAATTCGTACACGTCATTTGAATTCCACAATTCTTTGGGTTCCGGGTAGCTATCCTCGTAAAGTTTCGTTGACTTCCAGTCGTAAACGGTAAATACGCCCTCTTCGTCGTCAGTGAAGGACCACTCCATACTAACCTTATAATCTCCCTTGAGACCTTCACCAAACTTTTCAATCATCTGAGGAAATGTTGCCTCAAACGTCCCCTTGAGGGAGGTCATAGATATATTTGCATTTTGATCAAGTTTATACACAGTTCTCTCCTTGTGTGTCTTGCGCCTACAATAGCGCACGCTTCATGTAAAGTCAAACGGTTTATCGAAAAAACAATCTCTTTAAATGTTCACGTATTGGGACGCTATGCTTCTCAACTAAGTCGGAGAATGGTGTACTTATTGCACACCAACTATCGTCTTTCTTGAGCCCAATCCTGACGCATCCCCTGGTTTTTTCGTTCTGGATACAAACAAATCCAAGTTCATCCACCCACACCGCGTCAGTGGGTAAATAATGAAAAGCTAGGCTCTCCGCATCAGTCTGATTATCAATCAACTCAAGCTGATTACAAAAGATGTCAACAACATTCATTACTCATTCCAGTTTTGTCTATTTTTCTTTTTATGCTTCGTTTTCCTATGTGACTTCTTGTTCACATCGTACTCACGATTGTGGTGCGCGCCCGCACGATTACTCGTTCTGTTCTCTGCATCCCACCGAGCAGCAGGGCTACGTCTCTTAGTCCTAACTCGTGTTTGTGCAGAATCCATTGCGCTCTCCGGCTAATTTCTTCTAATTCTTGAAGGATCCAGCGGATCTTTCAAGACGGCTTGAGTTTGGAAAGCAACCATGGAAGCCGCCGCCTGATCAAGTTGCCCCGCCAAATACGTATTTTCATCAATTAGAGACAAAAAAGTTGAGTTTAACTTGGTTAAGGCTTGCATATGTTCCATACTGCCATGTAAACTTAAAAAGTCCAACAAGTCAACAATTGAATCGCATACATCGTCTTTCAACTTCTTAATTTCTTCTTGCCGAGTTGTTGGATCATAGTTAATCATATTATAATTAGTATTGAATAAGAGAACGTTCTGGAATTTCAGGATACTGCCAAATATCTGTGCCTAACGGCAGCCTGTACACACCGAGCCACTCGCGTGCGTTTTTCTTAGCCTCTTTTTCATTATTGCAATTGGTAACAAGAAATGCGTAAGCGCCTTCCTTTAAACGAACGTTCCATGTGGTACTCATTTTATCTCCTTAGTAATCTTCAAAAACTTCTCTATCCAAGTATGAATTACTACCATTCATGTTTGGAAGCATCCTAATAAACGACTCACCGTAAATAAACTCTCGCCCAGTGCTATGTTCATATTTCCACCTGGCTCCATCCCAAATAGGACTCAAGACAATCACCTTATCGTCATCGTTTTTTCTGACCAGATAAGGCGTGCCAAGTGCTTCAACACGACCTTCTTGTACACTGTACCCTTTCTCTGCAAGCCTGTCTACAAAAATATCCAAGCTAGATGTCGCATTGTTTTTGTTCACACACCACCCCTCTTTACTCTGCTTTTTCTAAGTATTTACGGCACCAGTGTAGCGTTTTACTACTCACATAGCCACTGCTTACGGTCTTTATTACCGCTTGTTCATTATCTTCGTCAACCTCTAAAACCTCGATAAGAATGGATCTTTCCTTTTTCTTATACGAGCCGGGAAGAATTCGTATATTCTTATACTTCTCATATTCCAAGAGGTATTTTTCTCTGTTCTTCATTCGTAACCCATAAAATGAATGGTGGGGTAGATGGGGATCGAACCCATGTGTAACCGACTACTCTTTCTACGCTTTATAAGAGCGAGGAGATACTACCCCAAGATGTTAACCCTTCAAATTCTTCAAACAAAGCCATCGCGGCATCCAACTCAACCGCACCAATGATATGATAATCCTTAGAGGTTGTGTGCATCAACTCTTTCTGTTTAATGTAAGCTGCTGACACAGCTTCGGGGAAAGTTTGCGTGTCAGAATCAACGACAACTCGGTCGCCGCTTAACGGCTCTCGCAAAATAAACCTAAAAGTTTTTTCATTCTTCATCGCTAAGCGCCGCCATACCAGGATTTATACCAAGTCTATCATAAAAATGCGTCA
>TARA_R110002110_G_scaffold223984_8_pt1 | contig 17144 bp, 15 predicted proteins | sample TARA_R110002110 | Tara Oceans TARA_R110002110 (sample SAMEA4397330) | marine metagenome | biome: Polar Biome; feature: [SRF] surface water layer (ENVO:00010504); material: water (ENVO:00002006), including particulate matter (ENVO:01000060) such as... | depth 5 m
TGTGTTAGATATTCTTTTACTGTCGTATTTCCACTAAGCAAGCGAGTTGTCATGAATTTTTTTGCTGAAAAATCGTCAATTAGCGTGCGATCCATATCAAAAAAAGCAGTGATGTGTCCACCCTCTTCCATTTCTTCTTCGTGATGGACCTCATCATGAATTGAATCTTGATCTAAATTTTGTTCTTCAGGTAATTCTTTTAATAATCTTTTATCTCTTACGCTTTCTATTTGTTTTAAGTAAGATAACCGTTCAGATAAATCATCTAAATGATCTCTCCAGCTTTTTAAGCCATCATAATCTAAAGTTCTACCGATCGGAATTAAGTTCGCATTTCTAGCAAAACGGAGCGCATTTATTAAAAAGGGTTTAGAAACACTATCTAAACGTGTGATTTCAGATTGCCAGTGTAATTCTTTCCCCTTAAACATGGCTAATTTAACAAAATCATCCTCAGCATAATCATCATCAGCGTCCCAACTATTGAGTGTATAACAAACTATTTTATTTGCCTCTAAATAGGATAATAAAATAGCTCTTGACACAAATAAATCTTGTTTTCCTAATAAGGCTGAAATATCTCCATTTGGATCAGCTAAAATTGCTCTCCAATTTTTGTCAAATCGAAGTAATTCTGTTTCAATTTCACTACTAAATCTAGGCTTATTTGTATAAAAGAATTCAAATTTAAATAAATTCCTGAGCCTCATTATCTCCTCCCAGAATTTTGTAATTCGGCTGGTCGATTGATCATCTTTAATTTTCACCAAGGCCATTTCTATAAAAGCCTGATGGTATAAATGTCCGGAAGCCATATTTGCATAATATCCAGCTGGCAAATACTCTGTAGCAACCAAACTATATTGGGCACGCTGTCCTGCTCTACTTTTTTGAATTATTCTTGCACTTTGTAATAAATTGAGTGCCGATTGTACGATAACACCAATTTTATTGCCACGATCTATAAGAATAGCTTCTTTTTTCCTACTAATAAATGCCATTAATCGATTGACCTTGTATTCAATTTCTTTTTTGGTTAAAGCGAAATCATTAAGTAACACATGGCAAACTAGCGAAACTGTTGTGACTGGTGTTATGGCATTGGTTTTATGTATCAGTTCAAAAGCAAATCTAGGCAAGGTGTTTTTATCAGCATAACTATCTTCTTCCATATCTGGAATGATGGCATGCTTATCTTCTTCAATCTCTACGGCGTCTCCAAAGCGAATTGCCGCACGACCATAATCATTTCCTAATTTTTTAATGTAGTTTACAGCTTCTTTTACGTTTTCTGCTTTTTTCTCTTGTCCTTTGCCTTCTTCGGTCATTTCCTTGACATCAGGAATTAAATCATATACAATGGAAACAGGAACATACTTTATAGATCTTGAACTTTGCAATTCTCCTTCTTTTATATATTTTAAAATTCCCATTTTTGGGTAAATAATTTTTCCTGTTCTAGAACGTGTGCCTTCAATATTCCATGTCAGGTGATCACCTTTATCGATTATGGTTGCTATATAATGACGTAATGCTGCCTTATAAATTAAATCGTCTTTAAAACTGCGACGAATAAAAATGAGTCCCGCATTATTTCCTATTTGTTTCAAACCAGGAAACGCCAAATTACTTCCACCAAATGAATATGGAATCGGCATTCCATAGCGCGCTAATGTCGAAATTAAAACTAAAGTATCCAGATATGTTTTGTGCGTCATTATAAATGCAACGGAGTTCTGTTGCATAAGCTTCATCAGCTTTTTTATACCTTTTGGATCAACATCTATTTTATCACTATACGCTCTGGACAATATATAATCAAAACTTTTCACAGATAACAGTTTAGCAATAGGATGCTGTTTTGTGAACAACTCCTTAATACATTTTGCTCCTTGTTTTTTCACATCTTCAAGATCCATGTCTTGCTCAATTGCGATTTGCTTTAAAGCTTCCTGAAATTTATGATGTTCAATAATATGATCCATAATTTATGATTTTAAAACTTGGACAATTGACTTATTTGTTTTAAAGGCTTTTCTTGCCTTATTCCAATAATTTGGATAAAGGAACCGTTCGATATTTGAAGTAACATCTTGTATTTCTTCTCCATTAATATTTGCACTTAAGGCATTTGCTGTAATTAATAAAATACTCGCATTGGCGCCCATTCCCATATGGCTTCCATAAACTTCAATATTTTTAATACCCTTTCTGAAGGTTTCTGCTTCCATACAATGTTTCCAAGGCACTAGGCCGTCTGTTTTAGTATAAATGCAAGTTATAGGAACCTTTGGTATAGGCTCTAGTTCAGCGAGAAACCTTTCGTTTCGTTCCTTTAATGATTTTCCTCTAAAAAACTCCAACAAACCATAAACAGGTGTTTTCATATCCATAACTCCCCATATAGGAGAACCCATAGTTAAAATTTGCTCAACTTGATCGGGATGTCTGTTTGCCATGATTTTTGCAAATATACCTCCACCACTCCAACCTACGATGCTTACTTTTTCTTGATGTTTATTATAAATTTCAGCTAATTTCTCTTCTAATCTTGGAATGTAATGAGACTTAACCATATTAAATCCAAGTTCCCATTTATAAGGAGTAAAACCTAATGATTTTAAATATTTTCTCACGAAAGATTTAGAGAAATCGTCTCCTAAATATGGCGGAATTAACAAAACAGGTCTTCCTTTACCCTTAATTCGCTTGGGAATAAACGGATAAAGACAATAAATCGATGACCATTCAAGTAACGATCTACTCTCCATTACTATATTAAAAAATGGTGGTGATGGAATTTTATTATTAATGAAAGTAATTTCTTTTTCAAACCTCTCAATGATTGAATTTGTGTATTTATATTCATTTTGCTCATGGCCGTCTGTGATAGCATCACCTATTTTTTTTAATATACTTACTAAGGTAACATATTCTCTACTAGGCCCCAATTCGTCACAAACTAGAATAATTTTATCGAACAATTCTTCTATGCCATCATGTTCCTCTTTATCAATTTGTTTAATCAGATCTTTTGCTTCTTGTTCAAAAGGATGGTTTTTAAAATGTTTGCTTACTAGCTTTCTAGCTTTTTTCAAAGTTAAGCCATTTAAAACACCTAAAGCTACTGCCAAACGCGAGAAAATTTGATATAAAGTTTGGGTTTCTTCCATTATATGTTTTTACAATTTTATACGCGTATTAAGCCAAACCAGTATATCTTTCTTCACAGCTTCTCCATTCGTTTCATTTAACATTTCATGTCTTCCCCCCGAATACAAATTAAAAGTAAGATCACGCATTCCTCTTTTTTTATATTGTTCTGCCACTCGAGTTACACCTTTACCCATTTCACCGACAGGATCTTTATCCCCTGAGAAAATTAGAATAGGCAAATCTCTTGGTGTGGCTTTAAATGCTTCTGGTTTATTCAGTTTTTTTGAGCTCTTGATAACATCTAAAAATACGCCCAAGGAAAAATCTTCAATACGGTAAGGGTCTTTAGCAAATAAATCGACTTGCCTCTCATCGCTACTAATCCAATCTAATTTTGTTCTGTTCGGTTTAAACTTCTTATTGAATTCACCAAAAAAGAAAGATTTCAATAATTCATTTGGTCGAGCTTTTCCTCGAAATGTTGTAACCGCTGTAGCTGTTACAAGACCAATATTACCCAGTCCTTTGATAAAACTTGCAGTTCCAGATAAGATTAAAGCATCTAATTCTTCACCATATTTTGTGACATATTTTCTACTTAAAAGCGACCCCATACTATGCCCAAATAATACGAATTTAGCTTTTGGATGTTCATCTCTCATCAGCTCGGATAAGATATGCATGTCATCTACACAATCTTCAAAGTACGCACTACCATCATAATACCCAAACAAGCGTTTTATTTCAGCAGTTTTACCATGCGCTCTATGATCGTTAGCATAGACTTCAAAACCTTCATCTTGTAAAAGATGTGCCATATCATCGTATCGTCCTGCATGCTCCCCTAATCCATGAGCTATTTGCACAACACCTTTAAAAGGTACTTTTGGATTAACTAACCATTTGTAATAGCAAAAAGATTCACCATCTTTTGATGTTAGAATAGATGTCGTATAATACATTAATTATCGTTCTAAAAAGGCTGTAAGTAACTTCATTATTTTTGCTTTACTAACTGAGTTTCCTGTTACTTTAATTCGTCCTTGAATCTTCAATTCCTCTAAAATCAATTTGCCTTTGTATAGTGCAAATAGATTTTTATCTTCAATTTCTACTAAAACTTTAGCATCTAAGTTCTTCTTTTTAACAACTTTTGCTACTTCATTTGTAAGATCTATTTCCCAGCCATCTGATGTATCCCCTAAATCTACTTGAATCTGATAAATCCCTTTATACTTTTTAAGTTCTTTTTGATTCGTTTTTAAGTACCTTTTTAATGCCGTAAAAAATGGTGCGCTTTTGCTTTTTACTTTTGTTATGCTTTTAATTGACAATCTATCTTTTGATAAATTTTTAATTAGATGCTCTAACTCATTTGCAGATTCTCTAATATATCTTGAAAATAAATCAGCATCAGGCATTGTTTTAGCATCTGATGTCGTAGTAATACTCACTTGACCATTATAACTAAATGCCGCAATTATTAATCCGAAACCATCTACAACGGGTGTTAAGCCAAATATAGAAACTACTTTATGACCATTTAAGTACAAAGGCCCTCTAGGTCCAGGTACATTTGTAATAGTTACATTAAAAGGGGGTCTGTGTAAATCTTTAATATTGTACTTACTATATATCCCCGCAGCTAGATTAGCCAAACCAAATGGCACAACATCCGCCATTTTAGCCAAAGTCTTGGCTCCAAGTGTATTATGCCTTGACTTTCCTAGCATGGTTTGTTCTTGAATATATTCTAAACGTTCTAATGGATCTTCAATATGTGTTGCTAACTGAATCATCATATTAGCAATTTGATTGTTCATCTCCGTGCTATTCTCGTTTCGTATTGAAATTGGTACATTAGCTACTAATGGATCTAATGGTAATTTCTCTTTTTCTGCTAAATAACGACGAATGGCCCCAGCACAAATGGCAAGTATCATATCGTTAATACTCCCACCCACTACTTTTTTTAGTGAATTAATACGATCGAAAGATAAAATAGCAGTTCCCCATGTTCTCTTTGCAGAAATTGAACCATTAAATATTGATATTGGAACAGGAAATTTTGTTGCGCTAAACTCTTTTTGAATGCTCAGTGTATTGGCTGCTTTACTCTTTACAAAGTTGAATACCGTTTCACCAATAGTTTTTGGAATTTTAAAAGGATTTTTTAAAAATCCATAACCACTTTTTAATAATAAGCTAAGCTCATCTGGCAATGGGTCTGGGTCGAATGGTTTTGGTTTAGATCGCTTTATTTTGTTCGCATCTGCAACACTGTCATATAAAACGCCCATTATACCAACTCCAGAGCTTCCATCAATCATAACATGGTGAACCTTTGTAACAATAGCAACAGAACCTTTTGGTACTTGCGCTATTTCATCGATACCTTCAATAAAATGCACCGACCATAAGGGCCTGCGCAAATCTAATGACGCACTAAATAATTTAGATGTTAAGTATCTTAAAGTTTTCCAGTTCGAAGGATCTGGTAGCTTCATGCGGTTTAAATGCAAGTCTATGTCAAAATTAGGGTCGTCCACCCAATATGGATAATCTAAATTCATAGGCACATTTAATAATCGCTGTCTGAATTTTGGAATTAAATGAAGCTTTGATGCTATAATCTCCTTAAAGTCTTCATATTTTAATGAGCCTTCTACAATATTCAAAGTCGCAACATGCATTGGGCTTGTCGCGGACTCTGCATATAAGAATGCAGCATCGTAACCCGAAATCTGCTCGATTGAAGAATCGAATGCATCTTGAACTATGTCCTTTAAATCATTTTTTTTTGCCATTCTTAATTACTTATAGTTAAGCAGTATTTTATCCTATATCAATGTAAAAAAAATCGTGTTTTTAACAAAAAAAGTCTAAAAATTTACACGGTTTGTTTCATCCTTGCAAGATACGATATTTTCACAACATACTATGCGTGCATAATACATTTACTTTGTTATAACTGTCTTTTAATTTAGTCTCTGTCTCCAATGATTCTATAATTATTAATTTTGACGCCTTTAGCTTTTAAATCGAACATTAAACTGAACAGCCCAAAAAAGGTTCTATTCATATAGATAAAATGTCTTGAACCTCTAGAAGCATCCATTTTTTTCGATCTTGTACTTTTAAAATATTGCTCTCCGATAGCTGAAATATTCCCGAAGAAATCTGCATCAGAAAAATCGAAAGTATCTTCTCTAAAAGGCTGGGTAAAGAAGCTTAACACATCGTGAAACATTTTAGTGAAAAAATTAATCTCTTCCTCAGTATCGTCTTTTCTTAAGATTTCTAATTCTAATAATTTATTCTGAAACAGTTCTGAATCATCGAGAACATCTTTATTAAACAACTCAAAATATGGTATATAAAAATCTTCTGGCAGGATTTTCATACACCCAAAGTCTAAAGCAATTAGTCGTCCTTTTTCAGATACTAAAAAATTCCCAGGATGCGGATCTGCATGCACTTTTTTAAGCGTATGTATTTGGTACGAGTAAAAATCCCATAAGGCCTGCCCTAAGATGTTTGCTAACTCTTGATTGCTATTTATGCTTGTAAATTCTGAAAGGTGTATCCCTTCCATCCAATCCATAGTAATAATTTGTTTTGAGGACAAGGCTTTATAATACTTTGGAAATTGCAAATTAGGAATATGCTCGCACGCAGCTGCAACTTCCTGACTTTGATCAAACTCCAATAAATAGTTGGTTTCTTCTAGCAACTTGCCTTCTACTTCTTTAAAATACACATCAGAATGCTCTCCTTTGATCTTAAACATTTTCATAGCAATTGGCTTAACCATCGCCAAATCTGATAGAATGCTATCTGCAACTCCGGGATATTGGATTTTCACAGCAAGCTGTTTTCCATCTAAACTTGCCTGATGAACTTGCCCTATACTTGCCGCATTTTTTGCTTCGGAATTAAACGTATCAAATATCTCATTAGGAAATTTTCCGAAAGATTTTTTAAATGTCTTCAATACCAAAGGTGCGGATAACGGTGGTACTGAAAACTGTGAAAGCGAAAATTTATCAACATAAGATTGAGGTAAAATATTTTTCTCCATGCTTAGCATTTGCGCTAATTTTAATGCAGACCCTTTTAAATCTTTCAAGCTATCGTAAATATCAGTGGCATTAGATTCATTTAGGCGTCCTTTGGCATCTTCTTCAGAACTGACCATTTTATCACCATAATATTTCAGATAATTTACACCAACTTTTGCTCCTGTTTGCACCAGTTTTGATGCACGCTGAATCTTAGAAATTGGTATGTTTTTTAGTGTTTTCATAGCTTCTAATTCCTCCTAGTTCATTTTCTCTTGATATAAAAACTTAGCAAGATCAATAATATTATGCAATGACTTCGTCTCTAACAATTCAAAACTTGTATTGATAGATTTTTCAATAAAAATATCTGTTTTTTCATGAGCTTCTGAAGTATCATCTAGCCAAAACTTCATTGTGAATAAAAATTGTACCCATGCAGATTCCTTAATGGTTTTTTTCTGAATGTTTTCAATGCTATCAATATTTAAATTAAAGGTTCCTAAATCTAACTCGTCAAAAAAAGCAATAAAACTCTGCCTAAATTTTGAAAAGACAGCTAGCGCTTTCAGTTGGTTCTCTAATCCTTTTAAAGTGATTTCAATATATGCTCTATTAAGAGCTAGGTTTCCGAAAAATGTAAAATATAAACTCAGTAACTTATCTTTTTTACTGAAACTATGGTATTCTGGGCTTTCCTTTAATATAACTAAAGAGTTTTCAAAAAGAACATTGTAAATCGTCTTCTCTAAATCCTTAAATGATACAAAGTAGTTGTAAAAAACAACATCATCGAACTGGTGTAATTGGGCAAAGTCTTCAACCGAGTTTGGTTTACAGCCATGTTCCACCACATAATCCATATATGATGTTATTATTTCTTCTTCTGAAATTTCACTACTCATCTACCAAATTAATTTTTAAATGTATTATTAAAAATTTGAAATATTATTTGTCTAATTTAAGAATAAAATATAAGCATATCCATAGATATGGGTCTTTTTTACACCAGCAAATGAACGAAAAAAACCGGTCCCCAATCTGTTTCTATAAAACTAATTTTTTACACCATTGAACAGATAAACTAGTACTAAAAACTGCCAAATAGCGCGTAATTTAGGCAGTAAAATGACCTTAAATAATTTGGATTTCCATACTGCCTTTACTCCGCGCAGTCGAAGTGAGCACAGTCGAAATGAGCGCAGTCGAAGTGCTAAGTTTCCACTTTTTTATTAATTGCTAGAACACCTGAAATACACAAAGTGAACTGAATTAAACTAAAACTATAAACCAAAAAAACCAAGCTACACCTATGATGCAACTTGGTTTTAATAATTAAACAATTTCTACGTAAATACTTTTACCTATGCCATAAGCTTAGTAATTCTTTTTTTACTCAAAACAACGTGATCCTTTACCCCCGTTAAAATGTCAAAAACGATGTCTTGCTGCTTAGCTGCTAATTTTAAACTGCCTTGTAACGCTTTATTAGCGACCGCTTGCCATTGTTCAGCTACCATAATTCCTTCAGAAACCACTTCTTCTGTTGTATTGAGTGCGTAACCATTAGCCGTGTTTAAAGTGCCTTTTGTTTTATCTAATGCCTTACATGCCATCTCTTTTGGTACATCTAGAATTGATTTTTTTGTGCTCATAGTAAATAATTTTATAAATTGTGAAATCTAGTTATTTTGTTTCTTCAGTATTAACCTCTGCAACTTTGGCTGTTTCAGTTTTCTTAACCTCTACTGTTTCCAGTTTTGCCTTAGTTGCTACTACTTCTTTAGCTTCTACTTTAGGCGCCGCTTTTGTTGCTGTAGCCTTAACCGGAGTTGCTTTTTTTACAACCGCTTTCTTTGGTGCGGTCTTAGCTACAGCTTTGGTAGCTGTTGCTTTAGTAGCATTTACTTTTTTAACAACTATTTTCTTAGGTGCTACTTTTACAGTACTCGTTTTAGCTGCCGTTGCTTTGGTCACAGTTACTTTTTTAGCAACCGTTTTCTTCGGAGCTGCTTTTTTAGTCACTTTAGCTTTTGGCGTAGATCTGGCATCTTCTATTATAGCTTCACCTTTATCAAGGATTTTTGAAGCCTGCTTTAAAACATCACCTTTTAATTCATTAAACTTAGCCATTCCCATGTCCTTTAAACCCTCCGTAGCTTTTTCTGCTTTCTGAACCATTGGATTTTCAGAGACTTTTTCAGTAATTTCTCCCACAAGACCTATTACTTTTTTACTTACTGGATTATTAGTTGCCATGTCTTTAGCTTTTTCAACTAATTCAGCATCATAACCAACTAAATCTTTTATTCTATCAGTCCCAGAGATAAACTGTCCCTTTAAAGCTTCAGCTGTATCAAAAACCATATTGATCTGTTGTTCTCTTACTTTTTCTGACTTCTTGATTAATTTAGAACCCAATTTTTGCCATTTTTCACCATTATCAATGGTAGTATTAATTGCTGCTATCGATGCATTAACTAAACTTGTGTTTACTTTTTTTGCAACACTTGTTTTCTTATTTTTTTTCGTCGTTTTTTTTGTTTTAGCTGCCATAATATATTGTTTAATTGATCCGTTATTATTTTAATTCTTGTACAAATTTAATGTCCGTGAGTTACAAATGAGTTGCACTTAAGTTTTAGTGATAATTATTTAAATTTTGTTGAAAACTTTGCAGCCTTTCCTTATTACTGTTTCTAATTTATTAAACACCAATTCTTGGTTTTTTGATGACGATTTTAAACCTTTCTTTACAACTTTAGAAGAAATTCCTATACATTTTTCAGTTAAACTAATTGACTTCATCGCTACCTTTTCAGTTGTACTTAAAGCTATATCATTTGCTTTAGTTGCCAATCCTAATACTTTGTTTGCAGCAGTATCAATAATCGTTGCCTGTGTTTTTTTCGTTTTAGTTGCCATAATTTTATATTATTTTAATGATACTATTATTAATTTATAACGCAAACTTACAACTAGGTAGTTACAAATGAGTTGCAATTAATATTTTGAGGTAAAATTAATGAAAAATTTCCTGAGTTTTGAAAAGCAATAAAACGAATTCATTTGCTAACCTAATCCTTATAGATGATTTATACCAATGAATGAAATCATTCTTATATATTTTGAATTAGCTGTGTTGTTAGCGGTGTCGAACTGCCTGTACCGATCCCAGTCGAAGTGATCCTGATGCAGTAAGACGAAGTAAAACGGAGCATTGGCCTATTTTATTTGTCAATTGGTAGTGCTCCTTAAAAATACAAAATAAACTCGATTAAACTAAAACAAAAAAACCAAGCCACACCTCATATGCAACCTGGTTTTAACAAACTAATCAAACTCTAACTAAATACTTTTATCTATGCAATAAGCTGACTGATTCTTTTTTTACTTAAAACAACATGATTTTTTACGCCAGTTAAAGTATCAAAAACAATGTCTTGCTGCTTTGCTGCTAATGTTAAACTACCTTTTAATGCTTTATTAGCGACTGTTTGCCATTGTTCTACTGCAATTATTCCTTCAGAAACTATTTCTTCTGTTGTGTTGATTGCAAGGCCATTAACAGACTTTAAAGTCCATTTTGTTTTATCTATTGCTTTAAACATCATTTCCTTTGGTGCAGCTAGAATTGATTTTTTTGTACTCATAGTTAATTATTTTTTAAGTTATTAAAACTCGTTATTTCGATGCTTCAGTTTTAACTTCTGCAACGTTGGCTGTTTCTACTTTCTTAACCTCTGTTATAGCCACTTTTGCTGCAGGTGCTACTTTGGTTGCAGTAGCTTTAGTAGGAGTTGCTTTAATAGAAGTTGCTTTTTTCACAACCGCTGTCTTAGGTGCAGTCTTAGCTTCTACTTTAGTAACAGTTGCCTTAGTTGTGTTTACTTTTTTAGCCATTGTTTTCTTGGGTGCTACTTTAACAGTTGCCTTAGTTGCTTTTGCCTTAGTCGCTGTTACTTTTTTTGTAATCGCTTTCTTTGAAGTGCCTTTTTTAGTCACTTTAGCTTTTGGAGTAGATTTAGCATCCTCAATAATAGCTTCACCTTTATCAAGAATTTTTGAAGCCTGATCTAAAACATCTTCTTTCAATTCCATATATCTAGCTACCCCCATTTTTTTCAAATCGTCAGTAGCTTTTTCTGCTTTCTGCACCATTGCATTTTCAGAGACTTTTTCAGAAATTTCTCCTATGACACCCATTACTTTTTTACTTACTGGGTTATTAGTTGCCATATCCTTGGCTTTTCCAACTAATTCGAAATCATAACCAACTAAATCCTTTATTCTATCAGTTCCAGAAACAAATTGTCCCTTTACAGCTTCAGCTGTATCAAAAACCATATTGATTTGTTCTTGTCTTACTTTTTCTGACTTCTTAATTAATTTCGAAGCTAATTTTTGCCATTTTTCACCATTATCAACAGTTGTATTAATTGCTGCCATTGATGCATTAACTAAACTTGTGTTTACCTTTTTTGCAACACTTTGTTTGTTAATTTTTGTCGTTGTTTTTTTTGTTTTAGTTGCCATAATATATTTTATTTTTAATTTAATTCTGCTACAAACATACTCTCAATCAGTTACAAATGAGTTGCAACTAAGATCCCTTACTAATACTTATTTAGATTTTGATAAAACCTTTGCAGCCTTTCCTTTTACAGTGTCTAATGTATTGAATACCAATTCTTGGTTTTTTGCTGAAGCTTTTAAGACTTTCTTTATAATTTTCGAAGAAAGTCTTACTCCTTTCTCTGTTAAACTAATTGACTTCATCGCAACTTTTTCAGTTGTTTTGAAAGCTAAATCATTTGCTTTAGTAGCTAATCCTAAGGCTTTGTTAGCAGTAGTATCGATAATGGTTATTTCTGCTTTTTTAGTTTTGGTTGCCATAATTTTATATTGTTATAATGTGTTATTCTTAATTTATGGTACAAACGTACAACCAGACAGTTACAAATGAGTTGCAATTAAGGTTATGAGGTGAAAACTTTAAAGAACACCTACAATTTTGAAGAAAAAAAATAAGATAGAACTCAGTATTAATAATGGTCTATAGTGTTTTTAACTATATCTAAGCCCGAAAAAATAAATGATATTTTTTGGCTCTAATGAATATTTTCTATCTCTTTAAGAAGACTTTTAGTAGCTGGAAGAGGATCAATACCATATTCTTGATCTAAAACATCCACACATTTTTGATATGCCTTGATCGCTTGTGGCCGATTGCCTTTAATAATGTAGGCTTGCATTTGTAAACGGTAGGCATCTTCCCAAGTATTATCGATGGCTATTGCACATTGTGCTAACCTTATACTCTCTAAAGGATTGTCTTTTAGTAAGATTTCAGCAAGTATTACATACGCACCTAAAATAAGAATTTGTATTTTTTCGCGTTCTTCCGATGACCAATCTTCAAAAATACGGTTAGGTAAATACACACCTTGATATAAAGCAATTGCAGATTTGTAGGCTTCTTTAGAAATAACTGGATCTTGACCAAAAGCTTCATTTCCTATGATAACATATTGCTCCAAAGCAGCAGCATCAATCCAAACTTTTTCTAAATCCAATTGATAACTAACACCTTGCCTAATCACAAAACTTGGTTCAGTTCTAGAAGGTCTATTAGGCTCTAAAACCTTATTAACTCCATGCAAAGCAACTTTAAAATCGCGATCATCTCCATCTTCCCAAAGGTGATCCATTATTTTTTCTTTATGGAGTGCATGCCGCTGTCTATTAGAAATTAAATATTGTAACAATTGTACACTTTTATCTCTTCCCCATTGTTTGGAATCAACTTTCTCCTTCTCGCGCCACAAATTAAACTGCCCCAAGGTTTGAATACATATAATAGCATCTTCTTGAAATTGTTTAAGTTCAGTCAGTTTGTCCTTCAGATCGGTCATTTAAGGTTTACTTCTTTTTAGATGCACTGGTTGTTTTTGAAGTTTTTGTAGCACGACTGGTTTTAACAGGTTTACTAATTGCATCAACTTTTGCATTCAGATTTTTCATTTCATGGGTCAATGCAGAAATCGCCTCTTTTATAGAATTAAAATCAGATCTTGAAGCATTTCTCCATTCATCAATATGCACTTTATCCATCAAGTCCTCACTTAAATGACTAATTTGATCTTGTAAATTAGAAACTTGCTTCCTTGGATCTTTTATCGTCTCCATAAAAACTTTAGGCCCTTCTTTCGCTACGGTTTTCCATAAAGAAAAGCTCTTTTTTAATAAAGAATCCTGTTGTTCTTGCGATTGATCTTTAGTTGCCTCTATAGTTAGGTCAGCTAATCTTTCTTGAATAAACTTTACTGCATCATTAAAGTCTGAAAAACTCTGATCTTCACCACCCTGCACATGAGACACCTTTCCACGCCATTGCACCTTAGATTCGCCATCTTCCTCAAATATAATCTGGTTAAACCGAACCATAAATGAAGCTGTTTGATCTGCTTTTTTAGCCATAATTTTAAAATTTGAATCGCAGACAAATTACAAATATTTTTTGATTATCTATTTGTCTATATCATCACAATGCTATCAATGAAACTAACAATAGATTCCTATGAATACTTAATGTTTTAAGTATTTTAGGTTCTTCTTTTTAAAACCAAAGAAAGCGACTACATAATTATTGATAAAAGCCATGAATAAAAAAACAGCATTATTTATGATAAAGTCACTGTAATTCATAATAGTACATTGTACTTCCAACTAATAAAAAATTGCTATTCTTTCTAATATCTATAAATCGACCCTTAAGTTCTGAATAATTCGCTTTTTTTAGTTAATTTGGAATTGAAAAAAATATTAGAGGATGAATAAATCCAAACCCGGCATGCGATGAGTTTTGCCGAGTGACTTTACAACCTCACCATAAGTATATTATAAATACGCAGTTACACCTCCCTAAAACGAAAATTATGAAAAAATATATTTTAGCTTTAGTAATTATTTCTTTTGGACAAACGGCACTAAGTCAAAACCCAAGAGCAAGAGATTTGGGTATTCCTTTCGTAGGCCTAACTGGTGAATTTAATGCTATTACAGATGTAAAAGGAGTCGAAGTTGGATATAGCACTATTATTGAAGGAAATGGCGTCAACATTGTTGGAAAAGGTCCTATTAGAACCGGAGTGACAGCTATATTCCCTAGAGGAAAAGCTAAGAAATTTAGTCCAGTATATGCCAATTGGTACAGTTTAAACGGAAACGGAGAAATGACTGGAACCACGTGGGTTACTGAGTCTGGGTTCTTAGAAACCCCAATCATGATTACCAATACTAATAGTGTAGGTGCCGTAAGACAAGCAGTTTTGAAATGGTATGTCGATACCGATTGGTATAGTGGAGAAGATTGGTGGTACACCTACCCTGTAGTAGCCGAAACGTATGATGGTTTCCTGAACGATATTTATGGTTTTCACGTCAAAGAAGAGCATGTTTTAGAGGCTATAAGAAATTCATCAAGCGGTGTAGTTGCTGAAGGCAATGTAGGTGGCGGAACAGGAATGATGTGTTTGGGGTTTAAAGGTGGAACGGGCACTTCTTCTAGAGTTATTCATATTAATGATTCTACCTATACTGTGGGTGTTCTGGTTCAGTCCAATTTTGGATCGAAAAAGAATCTAACAATTGCCGGAGTGCCGGTTGGAATGGAACTAATGAATGTGGAAAGCACACTATATAAAGGAGCCCCGCAATCTAGCAGAAAAGAAGGTGATGGATCCATTATTGTAATAGTAGCGACGGATGCACCTTTATTACCTCATCAATTAAAGCGGATAGCTCAAAGAATTCCTCTGGGGATAGGGAATGTAGGCGGACGCGGAAGCAATGGTTCTGGCGATATTTTCATGGCTTTTTCAACAGCAAATGAAAATGCCTTTAATCGTAAAGACAATTCGTCAATAATTAGCCTTTCTAATGATATGATTAGTCCCCTATTTGAAGCCACAGTTCAAGGTGTAGAAGAAGCAATAATAAATGCAATGGTAGCCGCCGAAACTATGGAAGGTATTAATGGGAATACTAGTTATAGTCTGCCGCACTACGACACCGTTGAAGTGCTAAAAAAATACAATAGATTTCAACCTAAAGTAATAATAGACAATGATATACTTGAAAAATACCTTGGTAAATATGAACTTGAACCTGAACTCTATCTAACTATTTTTAAAGAAGGTGGGAAATTATTTGCTCAAGCCACTAATCAGCGTAAATTGGAAATTACACCAATTAATAGGAATACATTCAATGTATTTGATATTGGTGGACGAATAATTTTTAACCTTAACGATAAACAAAATGTCATCGAACTAACCTTTATAAAAAATGGAGAGCGGGTAGCGAAAAAAGTTAAATAGTGGCTTATAAATAATTGAGTGGTTTGAATAAATGTCAATAAATTTGTCTTCCATAAAACTAGAACTAGCCCGCCTTACTTATCTCCCTCATAGCAGTTAAGTTCGATCCTTTTCTTACTCCTGATGTATCCGGGTTCAAACCGCATGCTCTTTCAGGAGACACAAACCTCGCGCAAAATCGTTTTAAACAAATTAATGAGAGACAAAATTTATTTTATATTATTTTTCGTGATTGCTTCTTGTCAATCTAGTAAAACCATAAACTTTCAGAATGATGTTTTCTTATCTAAAAATAATGGGACAATAGTACTTAATAAAGACAGGTATAAACTTTATGAAATAAAGGGAAATGGCCATGTTTTGATCTACAGCGGATCTTCAGAAGGCAATTTTAAACAAGTTTCAAAAACTATTTTAAAATTTAATTCAGACAGAAATATCAATTGGTGGGTAGGAATGGAAGAACTTTCATTTGACATCAAACAATCAATTTCAAAAACAGACTCAATAATTATAAAAATAAAAAACCTTTCAGAATTCAAAAGTGCTTTCAAAAGTCCAATTGATATTAAATATATTGTGGAAGTTGATGGTCAAGTATTAAATGAATCTTTGCAAGTATTGAATAAGGACGTGCTGGTTATACCTTATAAATTAAAAAATTATTCGGTTGTTAATCTAAGTCTGCAGTTTGAGTATAACAATCGATGGATAGCTGCTTTACAATCTAATTCGGACTTTAATTTCAACTCGTTCGAGATTAACCTTCCTAAACTGAAAGAAGAAGACTTCACATATATTTATCTCGATGGAGACTATGTACTTATTCAAAATGATATAATTTCTTGGAATGGGCAAGAATACGAAAAACAGAAAAACTAACGCCTTGCAACTATATATAAAGTTTGTAGCGGTTTTGTATCATTAATTGAGTAGTTCGACCAAATATTAGTACATTGTCTAAGTACTAAATATGGACTCGTTTGAGTCGCTGATCTCGCGCTACCAAGAGCCAAATCGACAAGTCATACCTGCTGGGTACATTCATGTAGTTTTGCACCTTCGATGTGTCGGAATTTAAGCTTCTAGCTAAACCATGAATCTGGTTTAAAATCGTTATGATTCAACAGCAATTTGAAAGGTTAATTAAGAAACTGAAACATTTATGAAAAAGGAGGTCTTGATAATTTTAGGCAGTCCCAATTCTCCCTCTGGAAAATTAAGTGATATTTCAATAAGTAGGTTGAATTACTGCGTCAAGCTATACCAGACGGGCAATCTTATACTTTGCACTGGAGGATGGGGAGAACATTTTAACAAGTCAAAAAAATCACATGCAGCATTTGCAAAACAATACTTAATTGAGAATGGACTTTTAGAAGAAGATTTCTTAGAGTTTGCTTTGTCAGGAAATACGGTTGACGATGCAGTAAAAATAAAGCCAATTATATCAAAATTAGAGAGTGTTAAGTTAACAGTAATTACTTCTGATTATCATTTAAATAGAGTGAAAATCATTTTTAATGAAATTTTGAATGATTATGAC
>TARA_R110002110_G_scaffold3885_1_pt1 | contig 17098 bp, 26 predicted proteins | sample TARA_R110002110 | Tara Oceans TARA_R110002110 (sample SAMEA4397330) | marine metagenome | biome: Polar Biome; feature: [SRF] surface water layer (ENVO:00010504); material: water (ENVO:00002006), including particulate matter (ENVO:01000060) such as... | depth 5 m
CTTCGATTTAGATTTAGGTTTTTCCTTTTTAGGTTTTTCTTTAGGCTTTTCGTAAAAGTGTTCTTTAAGAGAATCAGCCAATTTTTTTCTAGAACCCTCCATAAATACTCTAGGAGTTTCACCCTTAGGTTTTTTTATCTTGTTAGGATTTTCTTTTATTTTAGGTGGCATTATTTTTTATCCTTTTTATTTTTAGCTTTTTTACCTAGTTTTTTCTTAAGTTTTTCAAGTTTACGTCCAGCGAGAAGTCCTCTGGTTTCATGTTGACTAGCATATGCTTTTCCTCGTTGTGTTCCGCTCTTTAGCGCTTTTATTGATTTTTCACGATCTTTTAAATAAGAGGCATGTGCTTTTTTCTCTGATTTTTGATATTGTTTAGCAAGCTTTTTATTAGGAGTCGTTTTAACTTTTTTAGCAGTAGAATCTAACGCTTTTTTAGATTTAGCTTTTTCTGGATCCATCCAATCTTTTACAGATTTATTTTTCTTTTTAGTCTCTCCAGTATTTTTTTTAAGATTTTTACCATACGGCATTGTTATTCCTCCGTGGGTGGATAAGCGAAATCGTGAAGTTCAGTCATTCTCTTTATAGCATCTTCATGAGAAGGACCTGACGTCTGATAAGCCTCCATGAATTGTGCATTGCCATGTAACTGAGCGATCTCATTTTTAGCTTGCTCAGGGGTAAGAACAGATGTACCTTGTCGTCCTGCTCTACCTTGAGAACCTTTTTCAAGTAACTGTGCTCCAATTTTTGCAGCAAATTTTATCATCTCTGGATGGTTACCTAAGCGACTTTCGTTAAGGTAATCTCGTAAATCGTCACTACCAAACTCTTCAACTGCTGCTTTAGCAGATTCTAATTGATCATTATAGGCAAGTCCAAATTCTTTTCTAACATCAGTATCCCATTGTTTCTCAGTGTCAGCCGTAGTAGACGCTTGCTTTTCAACAAACTGTCCTGAAAAATCGTTATACGACTTATACATATCAGAAGCCTGTTTTTGACTTAATCCAGCTTCATGCATAGATTTTCTAAAGAATGTCTCCATAGAAGTTACTTCTTCAGATTGCTTAGTTCCTTCAGGAACACCAAAATCATATCCTTTACCTTCTTCACCAGTTGGGCGTCCAACAGAATCATAAAACTTAGACCACTCAGCTGGTCCTGCTTCTGATACTGGCATGGGTAACCGTTGCTGTCCTATCATCTCTTGAGCAGATATATAAGATTTAACCATACCATTAACATCAGAGATATCTCGTAAAGCGGTATGATCTTTATATTCTGGTGATAGATGTTCTTTAAAATTAAAAGCACCTTCTGTTAATGATGTTGCAGGCTCTACAGATTCTACTGTTTCTGTAGAAGCTCCGCCGTCGTCAATTGCCATATGTGTTCTCCTGTTCAATGTCGTCCATTAACCTATGAAAGTAACTCGCATCTTTATTAATGAACTTTATTAATGATAAAACTACGGATCGCCTCCCATCTCTATTTGAGGTTTCACAACAAGTCTGTCCATTATTATATACTGGATCTACTACATATTGCGATTTAATTAAGTGTTTTAAAACTCTTTCTCCAGCGGGACTACTGAAGATAGCTTGACAATCATCGTGGATTGCTGATCTTTTTTCTAGTACATTCTTCATATAAAGATAGGCCTTTTTGCTGGTATACACCCTAAAGAAGTCTGCCTAGGCTGTATTTTTTCAGCCTCGCGTAATTCTCTAAGGCATTCAGCTTGGTTAGTAAATACACCTAAACTATCTACATGCTCAACGGTGTAGGGTCCTGAGAAGACAATAAAAGTTAAAATCCACATCATTGGTTAGCTGCATCCTGCATTAGGCTCTGTGCTTTAGCTACATCAACCCCACCAGATGCGGCTCTTTCCATATCTTGTTTCTGTGACTCTTCCTTTTGAGCTTCCATTCTAGCTTTACGTATTGCCATAACTTTCTCAGCATCTTCAAGTATTACCTCTGGAGCATCTAGTAAATCGTGTGCCCACTCAAAATACTTATCTCCATTAAAGTTATCTGCCATTTCCGGTTTAATATTAATAAGAGGAATAAATGCTTCTAATAATCTAGTAACATTCTGTAGTTGAGTTGACTTCTGAGCTCTTGCTACAGGAGAAGAATACTCTATGTTGATACCTCTTCCTTTTAATGTAGCAGGAATAGGAGGAATAATCTTCTGACGATTTGCTATGTGGTAAGTTCTACGAATCATAGGAGCTAAAAATTCAACTTGCATTCTACCTGTCATCGGTGCAATGTTCCTCATCTTTTCTTCTTGGCGAGTCATAACTTCAGTAGCAGTCATTTCTGGTCCGCCTTCTTGCATCCGCATAACATCTATATGAAAGACTCTCATTATATGTTCATGTCTATGCTTTAGTAAATCAAACCCAATATTAAGATTGCCTGCGACAGGAAGAGGCTCAATACGATCTTGCGAGCCAGATCTATAGAAGTTAATGCCCGCGGGTGTAGTTCTAATGGGGAGGAGAAATCCATCATCAGGAACCATAAGCGGCGGATCAGTAACTTTCTGTCCGGACTTAATAATAGTCTTCATCATCTCATTGACCATCTTAATATCGGGTAGAGCAGTGGACCCTGGTCCACGCCCATATATTTCTTCTGCTGTCTTCTGCCATCTAGGTACTACATAAGGAAAGACATCATAGCCAGATTCCTCAAGGATTGCTTTTTCACTTCCTAAGAAGATGAATACAGATATATACTCTTTGTTAGTACTCTTAACTGAATCTGGTAGAAACTCATCGTTAGGTTCAACAACGTGTAAACATTCGTGCTCTTCATAAGGTTTAGCTTTGAACACTTCAACTTGCTCTGCAGAAAATACATCAGCATACTTCTGCATGATCTGTCTAGCGGTCATTAAGTATTTTCTATAGACTGTATTTACTTTACCATCCATGCCCTCTGCTATATAACAGTTACCTAAGTGGAATGTTTGAAAATTAATCCCAGAAGGAAGATCTTCAATTAGCATTACTGACGTACCAAAAGCTCCTATATCTAAATATAGTTCGTGTGTTTGCGGTGTAAAATTTGTGTTTGGAGAATTAAAAACATGGTCGTAAAGAATATTCTCTACATTCTCTAAATAAGCTCTAGACGTTTTTTGCTGATCTAGTTTAGGATCAGACATCTTTAATTTAAACCAGCGTTGTGTTGGTGAGGTTAGAAACCCTGCAAGACCCGCAGCGAGTTGTTCATTGGCCCATGGTCCAGTGCCATCATAGATATTATCATGGCGAGGTCCCCCTTTAGCGCGTGTTACAGTAAAGTCACCTCTGTTAGGAAGTATGTACTGGGTAATATCATTCCAGACTCCTTCCCAATTAGATCTTAAATTCCTTAACTGCTCAAAACGACCTGTATAAAGATCAATCTTATCTCGATCGCTTGAGTTCATCATGCGCCACTCCCTAATTTTGTTTTAGATATATTAGCAGCTTCTCCAAGGAGTTCGCCTTTACGATTTTGCTTTGTTAGTACAGTACCTTTTCGAGTAGACCTTTGATCTTGTGAAACTTTATACTTCTCTCTTGACTCAGCAATGGCATGATCCTCTACTTTAGGTGCTGGTGGTAACGGTGGTGGTGTTGGTATTGAAGGTGCTCCGCCCATGATTATAGTCCTATTATATTATATTCATGCTCAGCATGAGTTGGTAATGGCTCTCTCTTCATTGTTTCCCTACGTACAGAGAGAGCAAGATATCGCAAAGCGTCCATAAAATCAGAAGTCCAGTCATGGTAAGGGCGGTCATGAAAACACCGCTTCTTATCATCCCATTCCTTTCTATATTGTTTAGACGCTTCAATAAGATGCTCCGTATTTTTATCGTCATTCCAGTATAACCTCGACATGATAGATCTTACCGCTTCTATACCGTCTTCAATAGAGACTTTAGGGACCACCCTGAAACGGAGTCCCAGTGATTGTGCAGTTTCGAGGCGCGTTCTACCCGTTGAAAGGTCCTTGGCTTTAATGTCATGTGGCGCATAATGATTGCCGTATACATATTGAGATCTATGACCTTTCGATAAGATGTTAACATAGTGTTGTAAACCCTCGCCTGAATTCGAATAACAGTCTATTAAACGAATCTGTTGTCCAAGTACCTGGTAGAATAAGATAACTGTTTGATCACCTATTCCCAAGTCCCAGGATGTATTGACCATCAACTGGCTATCGTACGGAAACTGGCCAATACGCCCAGTATCAAACGCGGCCTTCATATGATTTCCGTAGTATGCTCCTACTAATGCTGCATCAAAAGAACAAAAGAATTCCTGCTGAATAAGCTCTTCAGGCATTCCAGCTTCTCTCTCTTCATCGATAGCTGCGATAGGAACTGCCTTTGTATCGTGAACTGATAGAACTTGGGTGAACCATTTTGGATTTTTCTTAGCATGGTTTAATAACGTATAGCCATGGTTTCTTCCACGTGGTGTATAAATAAAAACGGCCCAACCTTCGTTCTCTAAAAGTATTGGTCTTATATAGTCCCATGCTCTGGGATCTTGTAAGGCGTACTCAGATAAAATAATACCGATAGGATTAGCACCGACCAAGCGATCAGGGTTATCCGATCCAACCACCTGGTAGATAGATCCAGTCTTAAAAGTGACGCGCATCTCCGTATTATTGATTGCATCTATATTTTCTTTAGGAAAATGTGAGATGAATTTTCTACCTGTCTTAGTCATCCCCTCCCACGCAATCTTTCTTCCTTGATTATACGTAGGAAACAAATGCCAATAAAGACCTGGTCTCATTATACTACAAACTGCGATCCAGTTAACACTAGTTAAATCCTTACCTGCACGTCGGTGCCATACACAGATTGCTCTTTTTCCACCTGATTCTAGATACTGTATCAAGGGCAACTGGTAATCTCTAGGAGCCCAGTCGACTGGTACTTTACATTTTGGCATAAATTATAGTGCAGTGTTATCAGATTCAAGAACTAACATCTTGACGGTCATTGGTCCGGATATCCCGTTGTATTGTAAATCAACCGCGTCACCAGGTCCGTATAACATCTCGAACTGGTACATGGTGCTAGCTGTTGTCATCGTTCCCAGAATCACTGTCTGGCTTACGCTGTTGTTTACCACTATCGCTCGTAAGTTTGCTGCCCCTGTTGCTGGTGTCACCTGGACTGTTATCTTTAACGGTCTTCCGTCCTTGTGATTTACCGACCCGTCGTACTGGAACGGGCTGCTGAATAGGTCCGTGTCCACTGCTTTCGACACTTTGTTGATCGTTCCCAATGTTCGTGAGGCCATTACTCATTCCTCCAAAGTTAATTATTTGAAATCCTAACGGTGTTCCATCTTCTCCAATATTATGCTCCATAGATCTGAGTTTGGGAGCGACGTACTGCGCGAGTTCTTTAAGACACGGGACTCGTACCTCGACTCCGTAAAAGTATTCACCTGTTGAATTCCTCTTGGTACAAATTTCTGCCAAACCTTCGAAGGGATCGCAGTCCATTTCTGCCAAAATTTCTTGAACATGTTTTATTCTCCTCAGGCCAGATGTCTGGACTTTAGGTAGTTGCGTTGTCATTATAAGATTATAACATGGAAAAATAACCAATGTAAACACTTAATGTTCTTTTATTTTCAAAGTTAGATATTTGGATAATTCACCCCGCCCCAATGGCCAGGTCGGGAAATAAAAACAATAAATGTCTATAAAGGCCCCCCGGGGCCCGAAAATGACAATTGTTGAATTTAGTTTGACCGCGTGTGGCGGACCCACACATTATAATAGAAGGAGTATCATTATGATTATTGAACACATATTACAAAGAACGATTAAGACACCTGCTCGTATGATGCGAGATGGTATACCAATCGGACAGGCTATTGAAGATGCTCTCTTTAATGCTATCGCAACTCAAGATAGTGGAGAAGAGGTTATTGAGATAACTGTTAAACTATCTGAAGAAGATCGACTAGATCTTTATAAGGGTAGATATAAAAGTAAAAAATGTTAATAGCTAACACTTACAAGTTAGGTAGTACCCGCGTGTGGCGGAACCACACATTATAACATAAGGAGTATCATTATGACTAGTAAGAATACACAGATCAATGCAGCATCGAGTGCAGTAACCATGTCTACAGCTGATGCACTAGCAGCTCATAAAGAGCTGGCTAAGGTACAGAAGAAGACATCTGCGTACGGTAAACAGTTTAAGGCTCTTGTGAGTCTTAAAGAAGCTGTTACCCTTCCGATGCAGACTCAGCGTCTTGCTGTCTTAAAGGCAATCATCATTGCTTCTAAGACATTAGGTAAGGAATGGGTACCTGCAAAGGATGCAATCGAGGTTGCAATGAGACCTCTGAATCTTGATGGATCGTTGAATCATGGATTCTTATTCATGCCTAAGCGCTTCGATGTTACGGAGGAAACTGAAGGAACTGCAGGTCATAGAAAGGCAGTAACTGATATATTCAGGTTCTATGATGCACCGCAGTTTCGTGCAGCTAAAGATGGAACAGATATCTATGAAGTTAAATAGATAGAAGTTTAGTCTATAGTTAGGTATCATCTCCCTTCGGGGAGGTGGTACTTATAGTGTAGATTAATATGGCAACAAGAAAGCCTCTTAAGTGTAGGAGGCCAGGAGTCTATTCACATTCAACGTGCGCCCCGGGCGCGCCGCCAACCTACCACGACCTAAACATCGCCACATCGCGCCCAGGTTCACGGACCAGGCGCCGCCGCCCATGGGTCAGGGCTCGGGTGCCAAGATATGTATGCTTTTAGATAAGTGTTAAAAGGTGCGAAAATGAGACGCTTATTGGCGTATTGGTATATAGGAAAAAAAAATAAAAAAAAAATAAAAACGAAGTGAAACTGCCAATAACCCAATAACTATAATCTAATTAACAGGAAATATCCTTATTTTATAATAATTTGAGAGGTTATTGGTACTATATCAGCGGCACCTTGGTTATTGGCGCTTAACAATAAATATCTCAGTTTGCAACAAATGTGGACCATTTTAGTTTACTTTTGGAGCTCCATAATATATAATAAATTAAATAGCCAAATAATAACTGTTTGGCTTACGTTAATAGAAAGGAGAAGCTATGTTAAGTGACTTAGAAGATCTGTTTGAGCAAGTATTAAAGTTAAATAATAAGTATGGCACAAGACTCGACCTATTTATGCCACAAGAAGAAGTTAGTAGCTTACAAGATTTAGAAGATTATATTGGCGCTTGTTATAATAATTATGACGCTAAGGTTAAATCTGATAAAGACTAGAAAGGAGAATGATATGAAAAATGATAGTAGAGAAGTTATATTAGAACAAATATATCAGAGATTAGAGAAAGAGTATGATTATGATAGAAAAGAACTGCACCTGAATACGTTACAAGAGATTATGATTCAATTAAACGCAGTTGATGAGTACGCCGAAATCGAATTTAATAATGGACACAAACCATTATTTGATCCGAGATTCTATCGTGGATGATCTTATAGAAAGGAGAATGTTATGTATCAATATCTTAGTGGTGGTGAACCTATGAACCATGACTGTCGATGCTGTGATGGCATGGGTGGAAACAAGATTGGAAAGTGTACTGAATGTAATGGTACTGGAATGATATTTAATCACAATATCATAGATCAGATGTATCACGAGTGGGATAGTTATGAAGATACCTGGATTATTAAGATGCAATCAGTTGGATTAATAAAATTTAATTTATCTGAAAAAGAATATAACCAGTTATTTGATTTGTTAACACATGGTGAATACTAAAAAGGAGAAAGTTATGACTGATACTGTAGTTAAAAAGATGAAACCTGGTAGCAGAGAACAGATACTTGATGATGTGATCACAAGACTACACCACTCGTACGAGTACTCTGATAAAGAAATACATTTACACCTGTTAGGAGAACTTCAAACCATGCTTGCAAAGATCGCTGTAGATGACTTCCAGCTATACAATGACAGTTTTATGATCAGGTGGTTCCATGGTGAATGAACATAATAACGGGAACAATCCGTCAAAGCTCCCTGAAGGTGACCCAGAGTTACTGGAACGAGTGAAAATGAGTGTACACGATGCTCAATTTTACTTCTGGGCAGAGATCATTAAACATTTTCCAGAGATTACTACTGGGGACATCGATCCGTGGGATCAGATGCTCTTCGATAGGGCATTAGAAGAAAGAGTTTACAAGTGGTATACTGATAATCATAGAAAGGAGGATTAGATGCTTGCACTGTTCACATTATTAATAGTAAGCACGTTGTATTTAGGAGCATTTATTGTTGTACAAAGGTTAATAAATGGTATTTAACTGTAATCATTTTTGTTTACTTTAGGAATATCATTAATTATAATGGATATAAATAATAATTAAGGAGAAAGAAATGAACATACTTAAGAAAGAAACTAAACCAGTAGAAGTTAAAGTAGTAGAAGTTAATAAAAGTAAGAACCATCCCGAAGGTTATGATTTTAGCAAGGTTGGAGACATTGGATCTCTTCGAGTTAGTCGCAATGGTAAAGATAAGAAGATTGCTAAACAACTCGCTGAGTTACTTCAGTTTGTTAAAGATAATAAGATCGTTTCGATCTCTCGTAAGGACTTTTATAACAAGATTAACGTGATTAACACGGAGTCTGATGCGGTAAAGAGAGTGAAATACAAAGAGTTATACCCACAGCTTGAGAAATCAGTACAAAGGATTCAAGCCGTGAGCAACTACTACTGGACAGTGGGTGATACCAAACAGGTAGGAGTTGTGGCTGTCAATGTGGCGTGATTTCAGTGATGTTGAAATCGGATTCATGATCATATTGATTGCAATAGGCACAAGTGGTATATTATTAATGGTAGCAATAGCATTGGACTAAATACGGGCGAGTCGGGGGCATAATCATCATGTTGGTCTCCTTTGGGCAGGATTGGTTCCCCTGTCTAGTTATGCCTTCGGCTCATTCTTAAGAAAGGATAACTTTATGAGTGCAAATGTAGAAACAATGGCTTATGTCGGTGAAAAACCATGGCATGGTATAGGTACTCAGGTCTCTGAAGAACTGATGCCTATGGAAATGCTTAAAGCGGCAAAACTAGACTGGAAAGTAGAAAAGAAGAATGTATACTTTGAACATGAAGGTACTTACATTCAAGCAGATACAAAGAATCATGTTTTAGTTCGTAGTGATAACCAAAAGGTGTTAGGACCGGCTGGTCCTGAGTATGTTCCATTTCAGAATGAAGAAGTTATTGACTTTTATACAAAGTTTTGTGAAGTTGGCCATATGACCATGGAAACTATGGGTTCTCTTAACGAGGGTCGTCATGTTTTCGCACTGGCTAAACTAAAAGATTACTTTGTAGTTAAAGGTGATGATAAAACGGATGCCTATCTTCTGATCTCTCATCCACACGAGTGGGGAAAAGCTGATAAGTTTCTCTTCACTCCTATCCGAGTAGTTTGTCAAAATACCCTCACCATGGCTCTCGGGCAGAATAATAAGGCGTATAGAGTCCCTCATATACAACCCTTCAATAATGATATCAAACTGAAAGTTGAAGAAGCTCTAGGTATCTGTACAGAACAATTAAATGAATTAAAAGTGAGCGCTGAGCATCTAGTTAGTGTACAATATACGGAAAAGAAGTTGCAACAGTATGTTGCCACACTATATCAGCCTGAACTCATTAAGAAGAAAGAAAAGAACCTTCTTGGTAATTTCAGACCATTAGCTGATGATGTTTACACAGCGGTTCAACGCCAACCTCGTATTAAGGCATCTCATGGAACATGGTGGGAGGCTTTTAACGGAATCACGTGGTATATTGATCACGAGTCTGGTCGCGAACAAGAAAAGAGGTTAGAGAGTGCTTGGTTCGGTAACAAAGCGTCAGTTAAACGAGAAGCTTTATCTCTCGCATTGGAAATGGCTAAGTAGCATCGTCATAATGCTACTCCTTCTGTCGGGTTGTCAAGAGCAACAAGAGATGCGTGTATCGCCAAATTCAGACCATGACTCCCTAAGGGTATGGAATGATGAGTCGCCGGCATTCTCTCGTTGTTCTTGCGATTCGGCAACTTACTGTTTAACAGATGAAGATGTTATGATCATCCACATGATTTATGCCAGCAATAAAAAAGATTATAAAAGATTTAACGATTGAAGACCCAATAGAGGTTTTCTGGAATGATGCGGGTGATCTTGACGGTGGTTCTGACAAAACTACTGCTTGGAGGCAGTATGATGAAGAACTAGCTGCGCTGAAAGAAATTCCTGTTAAGACAATAGGCTACTTTTTTAAAGCAACAAAGCATTCACTATTTATGGTACATAATGTTGAGTACCAAGAAAGCAAAGAAAAATATATCGCAAACAGATGTGTTATCCCAATAGGGTGTATCACAAAAATAAAGAGGTACTAATGGATACTGATAGAGATGCCGCACTACTGAAGTATACTTCTGTCTGGGAGAAGAGATCTTATGAAGAGAACTCCTTTTACTACATAGGTGGAAAAAGAAAGGTAAAAAGTGTTATTACAGATTTAGGAATAAAGAAAAAAGATCATATTACAGACTGGGGTTGTGGATCAGGGCTTACCTCTAAACTATTTTGTGAAGAAGGTATATTTGTACATGGAATAGACCTAGCACCTAATTGTTTATCTGATAAACTTGAAGAACAGCCTCGCTTTTTCTTTTCTAAAGAATGTTTATGGGACTTAACTGATAAAGTGACTGATAGTGAGTGGCTTATCTGTAATTATGTCTTAGAACACTTACCAGAAAAGAAACTTCATGCAGTTTTGTACCAAATGCATAAGAAAACAAAGAAAGGAGGCTTCTTTACAATTTCTCTAATAGAAGATGACTGGGGACCACGTACATTGAACTTAGGTCTTCATTTAACTGTTAGAGCTGCTCGATGGTGGTACGATCAGTTAAGTAGATATTGGTTAGTTACCTATGAAACAAGTATTACTAATGATAGTATGATTGCTTATGTTACACCTAAAAAGGAGAATAACTATGCAGGATCCTGGCCGGACTATTGATAAGACTCATTTATCCATAGACCAAGCAGAAGAACGTGGTTTTATTCATCGAGACTACCTAGCGCATTGTTTTCGATGGAGTCATGTGGTTAAACATTTAGGAAAGAAGAAGTTATACAAGAAAGCCAAAATAGTAGATATAGGTTGTGGTAAAGAAATACCTTTACTTAAGACTCTATATACTATGAAGATGACTCCAAAAGAGTATATGGCGATAGATGCTAATAAGATTGAACTGAAAGATATTCATAAAAAGATTAAAGAAAAAATGGGTGAAGAATCTTTTCTTCTTGAAGATGAAACTGATTTTTCAAATGCCTATTACGATAAGGTAGATCCACATGTAATAACTTGTTTCGAAGTGCTAGAACACAACACTCTTCCAAAAGTGGTGAAAATATTAGCTAACGTGCACAAAATGGCTAATAAAGATACTACTATTTTCATAAGTACTCCTGTTTTTAATGGAAAAGCAGCAGCTAATCACATTAATGAGATGACTTACGAAACTATGGAAGGTCTATTAACAACTGGCGAGTTTGACATTATTAATCGTTATGGTACTTTTGCAAGTCAAACAGAAATAGAACCAGTTTTATACGAGACTGGCCCGAATGAATTAACAAAAGCTTACGAGTATCTTAAAGAGTATTATGATAGCAACATTTTATCTTGCTTTCTTGCTCCATTATTTCCTAGAAATTCACGAAACGTACTATGGGAGGTTAAAATATGTGGAAACCAGACTTGATAGAAGATGTAGAAGAGTTTCATGAAAAGTATGACTTGGGTTATGATGGTGTTTCAAGACATTTAAGTCCAGAAGAAAAAGAATTCAGAATTAGATGCTTAAATGAAGAAATTAAAGAATACATGGCTGCAGAAACTTTAACGGAGGAATTAGATGCTATCCTTGATATTGTTTATTTTGCTGTTGGGACCGCTTATCGTCATGGTTTTAGTTTTTATGATGGATGGAAAGAAGTGCATAAGTCTAACATGTCCAAGATACGAACTCCTTCAAAAAGTAGTTCGAAAAGAGATTTTGAACTAGATGTAATAAAGCCGGAAGGTTGGGAACCTCCTAACTTAAAAGAAGCTGTAGAGAATGAAGAAAAAATAGAAATGAAATCTCACTGGAAAGGATATTATGCAACCAAACGAAGAAATCTCACAGATAAACAAACAAAGGAAATCATCGGCTCAGGAGGAAGCTTACCACCAGAAGAAGGTTAGTACTATAGAGAAAGAAAGAGGAGGTCAATATGGGGCTATATTTAATTCTCATAAACAAATAGGAGAACAGTTTAGAGTTATACTGTCAGCCCATTATGCTATTGATCTACCACCTATTCCTTCTCATGTTTGTGCAGCTATGTTACTTGGATTAAAATTAATTAGATGTATTACTCCTGTTGGTAAATTTCAAATGGACGACTTCTATGACATGCAAAATTACATGGATTTCACAAGAAGAATGGATCCAAAAAACCCGGAGGCAACAGATGAAGATCTTGGTAAAATCAGCAAATGAAGCTTGGTCAGGATCTCTAGGCACTGTATTTCATGAAGGACAAGACATTGCTGTTAGAGGTATTATGACTAAAGAACTGTTAAACATAGAGACCCAGGTTAGTATGTCTCATCCAGAAGTAAACCTTCCTGAACGAAAATTAAACAAAAAGTTCCGCGCAGCAGAAGCTGCGTGGATTCTTTCAGGTAGTAACAAGGTAGACTTAATAACAAAATATTGTAAGCAGTATGGTAATTATAGTGATGATGGGCTTTTTATGAGTGGGGCCTACGGTCCTCCTATCATTGACCAATTACCTTATATTGTTAAGAGTCTGATAACTGATCGTACTACACGTCAGGCAGTTCTTACCATATGGAGGCCTAGGCCGTATCCTTCTAAAGATATTCCATGCACTGTATCGATGCAGTGGCTAATAAGAGATGACCAACTTCATTGTATTACGAACATGAGATCAAATGATATATGGCTTGGAGCTCCTTACGACATTTTTACTTTTTCTATGGTTAGTAATTACCTTTTACTTTTAATAAACGAGTGTACTACATCAAAAGTATCTTTAGGCTTACTATACTTAAACGCTGCGAGTTTGCACCTATATATTCAACACTGGGAAGAAGCAGAAAAAGCCTACTCAGATATAGAGTGGGATCACGATGAACTAAGCTTATGGAAAGGAAACAATGAAAATTTTAAAAAACCAGAAGACCTCATCGAGTATCTCTGGTCCCAGGCCAATAGCTGATGAATACTTTATGGCTATGGCTATGCTTGTTGCCACAAGAAGTACTTGTATTAGAAGACAGGTTGGATGCGTACTGATAGATGATAATAATAACATTTTAGCTACTGGTTATAATGGTGTGGTTAAAGGTAGTCCACACTGTAATGAAGGACATCCATGTCCAGGAGCTAAATCTGAAAGCGGAAAGGACTTAGACGAATGCTATGCCATACATGCGGAGCAAAATGCTCTAATCCAGTGCAAAGACTTGACAAAGGTATACGCGTGTTTCTGTACTACTGCACCTTGTGTGATGTGCACAAAGTTATTTTTAAATACAACCCTGACTCGGATGATATATGTAGAATCGTATCCACAGTTAACTACTTCAAAAAGCATCTCAATGATGACACCACTAGCTGGGAAATTGGAGTGGTTGCAGATACCAAAAGAGAGGATGAAGAATGTCTTTAACAGAGCCAATATGGCCACCAGAGAGTGATTGGAAACCGCCAAAAGAGTTTCCAAGATTATCAGGAATAAAGTTAATAGGATTAGATTGTGAAACAAAAGATCCTAACTTATTAAAAACAGGTCCAGGCTCTGTCAGGAAAGATGGATACATCGTTGGAGTGTCTCTTGCCACTGAGGATAAAGCTTGGTATTTTCCAATAGCTCACGAAGGAGGAGGGAATCTTGATAAAGATAAGACTATCAGATGGCTCAAAGAAGTATTGGCAAACGGAGATCAGGCAAAAGTCGGTGCTAACTTGCAGTATGATCTCGAATGGTTACGGTCAGATTTACAGCTTACCGTTTCGGGTCCACTCTACGATATTCAACTGGCCGAACCCATCTTGGACGAAGACAAGACTGGAGGGTACTCACTGGAAAATCTTTCAAGGAGCTACCTTAAAGAGGGAAAAGAAGAGGACAAGCTCAAAGAAGCAGCAAAAGCCTATGGAATCGATCCTAAAAGTGACATGTGGAGACTTCATTCAAAACATGTAGGTCCTTACGCAGAGATGGATGCTCAATTACCAGTGCATATATTTACTCAGCAAGCTGTTCGTTTAAAACAACACGACTTATGGGAAATATTTGAACTTGAATCTAGTTTAATACAAGTTGTACTAGATATGAGATTTCTTGGTGTTCGAGTTGATATAGAAAAAGCGTACGACTTAAGTAAAGTAATGCTTACACAAGAAACTGAACTACTTGGCCAAGTAAAGAAGTTATCTGGATTTGATTTTAACCCATGGTCCTCACAAAGTATTTCAAAAGCTTTTGACCAATTAGATATTGATTATCCTGTAACAGAAAAAGGAAATCCTTCTATAACAAGGTCTTGGCTAGACAATCATACAAATCCTCTATGTCAAGCGCTTGTTCGTTATAGAACTACAAGTAAGATAAGAAGAGACTTTGTTCAAGGAGTAATTCTTGATCAGAATATAGACGGACGAATTCATTCTCAGTTCCATCAATTACGTAAAGATTTATATGGAACAAGATCAGGAAGGTTTTCAAGCTCACATCCTAATTTACAGCAAATTCCAGCAAGAGACGCTCACTATGGTCCTTTAATTAGATCTTTATTTATACCTGATAAGAATTGTAAATGGGGTAAATTTGATTATAGTCAGCAAGAACCAAGGCTCACTGTTCATTATGGTGAACTATGCCATTTAACAGGGGCAGAATCTACTGGAGATATATATAGAAAAAATCCTAAATCAGACTATCACCAGATAATTGCTAATATGACTGGACTTCCTCGTAGAGACGCTAAAACTATAAACTTGGGTCTTGCTTATGGAATGGGTAAAATACGTTTAGCTAGTGAACTTAGAAGTACTGTTAGTAAAGCAGAAGAGATGCTAGAAAAGTACCATGATTTGGTACCTTTTATACGACAATTAGCTAATAAGTGTACTAATAAATCGATGACTCTTGGTGAAATAGTCACTATTTGTGGAAGAAAAAGAAGGCTCGATAACAGATCACATCATAAAGCATTGAATTCATTAATACAAGGGTCAGCTGCCGATATGACTAAAAAAGCGATGCTAGAATGTCATAAACAAGGATGGACCCCTCACTTACAAGTTCATGATGAACTTTGCTTTTCACTAAGTGACCCAGAAACTGAAGCTCCAAAGATAAAAGAAATAATGGAAAACATAGTCAAACTATCGGTCCCAGTGGTAGTTGACTGTGATATTGGTAACAACTGGGCTTGCAAAGAGGAGGAAAAATAGAAATGTCTAGACCGAAAGAGACATGGTATCAAGATTCAGTAGATCTTATAGTAGTAAATAGAGTTGGCAGGCCGAGGCTTAAGAGCCCTAGTCTTAAGGTTCTAGAACTACTAAATCTAGTAAAGATGGGAATATCTCTCGCCGATATTGGAAGAGAGTATAACTGTTCTCGTCAGTATGTGTATCAACTTAAACTAAGATGGGGGGACTATTTATGAAAGAATCATCATTTACAAGGACCGTGCGACAAAGACTCTCTCCAAGTGGTCATTGGACCAGGATAGAGAATGTCACAGGTGTAGGAATACCAGATGCTTGTTGGTATCCTGGAGATCAGTTCGGAGATGTTTGGATTGAGTTTAAAGCGACAAAGACTAATCAAATTAAGTTTCAGGCATCTCAGATCACTTGGGCTAAGCATAGACATAAAAGAAATGGCTTTGTTTGGATAGTAATTCGTACTGAAAAACAAATGATTCTTACAAAGTCAAGCTATGTATATGATAAAATAAGATACACCAGTAGTAATAAACCGACACTCCACATTAGCGTTGCTAGGGATCTTGGTGTTACTTTTATATATCCATTTAACTGGGAGACTTTTATAGACATGTTATTATGCGATGTTGAATTTGAGGAGATGTTAGGAAATACATTGTAACAATTCAGTTTACATTTAAATTTACTAAATATATAATTGATTTATATTAAGAAAGAAATCTTAGAAAAGGAATAAAATGACTGTTTATGTAGTTCAAGAAGTGCCAAAGTTTAATGTCCTATCTGCCAGGAAATATGGTGAACTAGAGTTATTATTACCTCCAGGACAAATCACTCTATCTTCTGGTCCAACAGTAAATCGCTTAAAGCACAGCTTGCGTGACTTTACTGACATGGATTATTTACTTCTTATTGGGGATCCATTAGCAATAGGCTTAGCGGTGGCCATCGCTTCAAATGTGAATCGAGGCAAAGCTATGGTATTAAAATGGGATAGACAAGAAAGACAATACTATCCTTTAAATGTAAATCTTTATGGAGAAAGTAATGACAAAGATTAATTTAGAACAAGATGTTGCAGTTCCTAAGAATGAAGAGTTACAGGAAATATCTGTTCTCGCTACTAAACAACTGGTTGCTCAAACAAAAGTTGCTGATTTAGAGAACTTGCTAGCTTTAGAAAAAGAAGGACTACGCAAAATTCAAGAAGAAGAATTACCAGAATCATTATTAGCTTTAGGATTAAAAAGTTTCATCTTATCAGATGGGTCTAAACTTGATGTTAAGACATTTTATCGTGGTAACATTAATAAGGATAACACAGAAAAAGCTCATCTATGGTTACGAGATAATAATCATGCTGACTTAATTAAAAATGATGTAATTTGCTCTTTTGGTAAAGGAGAAGATCATGGTGCTTTACAACTTATGGGTAAACTTTCAGAAATGAA